>Ga0172379_10002126_pt1 | contig 36349 bp, 38 predicted proteins | sample GrowelOW334metaG_FD_119756 | JGI IMG/M metagenome (GOLD analysis project Ga0172379, IMG submission 119756) | Groundwater microbial communities from an aquifer near a municipal landfill in Southern Ontario, Canada - Groundwater well OW334 metaG | ecosystem: Environmental > Aquatic > Deep... | reverse complement strand
TTATGATGAGGTTGAAGATGTTGACAGTTAGATCGTAAGTGATAACTTCTCAATTGTAATAGTATTGATAGATATCTTCAGCCTCACAAAGAACCACACCAGAAATGGTGGGGTTTTTTGTTTATGCTATAATTATTCTGTATGGGTTTAAGTTTTGCATTTCTGGCCTTGGTCGCTTGGGGAGTGGGCGATTTTTTGATTCAGAAAAGCACTCGGCGTTTTGGTAATTGGCAGGCCTTATTCTTTATTACCGCCCTAGGGACTATCGTCTTGTTTCCCTTTGTTGCTAAAGATTTGCCAGCGCTTTGGACAAGCTCCAAAGAGTTAATATTATTGACGGCGACTAGCTTCATTATTTTTCTCGCTGCTCTTTTTGACTTCCAAGCTCTTCGAGTAGGGAAAATTTCTATTGTTGAACCAGTTTTTGCCTTAGAGGTTCCCATCACTGCGCTTTTAGCTGGTTTTATTCTTCATGAACATTTAACTCTTGTTCAAATTCTCCTGGTTGTTTTAGTTATTCTGGGTATCTTTTTGGTCTCAACCAAACACCTCAAATTCTATAAAGAAATGAAGTGGGAAAAGGGGGTGCAGTTTGCGTTACTGGCGACAGTTGGCATGGGATTGACCAACTTCTTTATTGGTATTTCATCCCGTGTGACTGACCCCTTAATGATTAACTGGTTCTTAAGTTTATTTATCTTTATTGCTTGTTTGATATTCCTCACAATCTCCGGGGAGTGGAGAAAGACTTTAGATCACTGGCGAACAGAGAAGCGTCTTATTTTCTCCGTGGGGATTATCGATAACACGGCCTGGGTGGCCTATGCTTACAGTACTCTTTATTTACCAATCGCCATTGCTGTCTCTATTAGTGAGAGCTATATTGCTTTGGCCGCTCTTTTGGGGATATTCTTGAACCATGAGAAGCTTAAGAAGCATCAATATCTCGGTCTTATTATCACTGTTGTCGCGGTGGTGTTATTGGCCCGAATTACAGAGATGTAAAAATAAAATTTGGTTTTTATAAAAAAGATTGGGCCGATGCGCGTTGCGCACCGGCCCGTTGGAGATCACTATTTTTTCCTCTTGTTGTCACCTAGCTTGATGACATACACCTTTACTGGTGCAGTCCCGTTCATTCCCGGTTTCAGTGAGATTTTCTTGGCTACCCCAGACGAGACGTCGATCTCTCGTCCTTCGACAAACGGCCCGCGGTCTGTCAGATCCGCAACAACCCATTTGCCGGTGGCTTCATTGACCAACAGGGCCACTGAGCCGAGCGGCCAGCTACGGTGAGCGAATGTCATCTTTTCGGGGATAAACAGTTCCCCGTTAGACATTTCGTGCCTACGGAGTTCTTTCCCGTAAAAGCTTGCCTCAGCCGTAACTTCGATGATTGCAGGTATGGGGCTGTGTGTGCCCAGGCTTGCAAACATCCAAATCATCATGAAAGTCAAAACATAAGTCTCCTATGTTATTTCCTCGCCCTAAAGATCAAATACCTCTATATTCTAATATGTTTGGGAGCTTGTGTCAAATTTTGGTTTAACCATGGGCCAAAACGAGGCCGTAAACACGAGGGAAACCAGCTTTTTGCAGGAGCCTTCGGATTTCAACAATGGTGGTGCCAGTGGTGGAGACATCGTCAATAATGACAAAAATGGTACCCAAGGACTCTCCTTTGGGCCACCTCTCAAGGAAAGTCCTTGGGTTCATAATAGCAAAAGCCCCTTTTAAATTTGCGAGCCTTTTGTCTCGATCCCTAAGCGATACTTGAGTTGGGGTATCTTTAATTTTTTTGATCAAATTAGTTTGAAGGCAGAATTGTTCTGGGTTTAATTTAACCATTTGTTTGGCCAGTTCTTCGGCTTGGTTGTAACCGCGCGAGCGGTAGCGAGCGCGGGAAAGGGGGACGGGGAGGAGGACTATCGTGCCCGAGGACTCTCCTTTGGGCGGCCTCTCAAGGAAAGTCCTCGGGCTCAAGATTAGTTCATCAGCGAGTTCCTCTAGCAAAGTATCACTCATTGGTCGGGCAAAAGTCTCGGCCAAGTCGATAGCCCTTTTATATTTAAGAGCCCAGATCGCTTGCTTCATAACCGGTGATTTATAATCAAAGACAGAAAAAATTTTTTCTTCACCAGAGCAAAAACTTCGAGGTAATCGGCCCAAACAATCTCGGCATAACCTAGTTTTTTCTGTCTGGCAGCCAAAACAGCGACGAGGGAATAACAAGTCGAGACCGTTTCTCGTTAATATTTGATAACTGTGGATAATTCGCTTGAAAATATTAGTAAGCTTTATCTCTATCATGCTATAATTATAACAAAATAAGCGAATCATACGCATGAGCTTTCTAGATGAATTTAAAAAAATTGTTTCCAGTTTCGGCAAAAAGGAAAGTAGCGCCGTGGCTATTGACTTTGGCATCTCTTCGGTAAAAATTGTGCAATTACGCAAAGAGCATGGCAAAGCTATTCTAGAAACTTATGGCGAACTTGCCTGTGGTCCATATAGTAACAACGCTGTTGGCCAAGCGACACCTCTTCCCGCCGAGAAACTGATTGAGCTAGTTCGTGATTTGTTTAAAGAAGCTAACGTTACCGCTAAGGTTGGAGCTATTGCTATACCCCTTAGTCATAGCTTAATTATTTCGGCTGATATTCCAGAGATGCCCGAAGCTCGTTTGCCTGAAGTTATTCCTCTTGAAGCCCGCAAATATGTTCCCGTACCTATCTCTGAGGTAATTCTTGATTGGTGGGTTGTCCCTCATGGCCAAAAAGATTTTGCCGTGGCGGGAGACGCCAGTACTCAGAGCTCTGAAGTGCCTGAGGCCCCTGTTGATGGCAGTAGTGGACGCAAAATGGAAGTTTTGATTGCTTCCATCAACAAAGATTCCGTCCGTGAGTATCAGGACATTGCCAATAAACTTAATCTGGCTGTAGATGCCTTTGAGATTGAGACTTTCAGTTCCATCCGTTCGGTTATGCCTAATGATCTTTCGGCCACAGCTATTCTTGATATTGGGGCCGGTTCGTCAAAACTTGCGATCATTGATTATGGCATTGTTCGTTTGTCCCACACAATTCCTAAGGGTTCTCAAGATATCACTTTTTCAATCTCGAGCTCTCTCGGTATTCCCTTTGCTAAAGCCGAGGAGGTAAAGAGACGTCTCGGTTTAGTCGGCGATGTCGAGAAGGGTGATCTGGTTGAGATGATTAGCCCAACAGTAGAATATATTTTTGCTGAAGCAAGCAAAACTATGGTAAAATATCAGAGAGAAAACAAACGCTCGATAAATAAGATGGTCTTGATTGGCGGAGGAGCAATGCTGAAGGGAATTCTTGAAGTTGCACGCGGGATAGTGGGTGTGCCAGTGGTGATTGGCCTGCCTTTCGATAAGGTCGAAGCCCCCGCTTTTCTAAACAATGTATTAAAAGAAGCCGGTCCGGAGTTCGCGGTAGCAGTTGGTCTTGCTCTGCGGAAACTCGAAGACCTCTAGGTCGAAATAAAATTAAATTTATATGGATAGCAAAATACCTACATCATTCATCCCTAAAGATACCATTCGTACTGATCTTCGGACGAGGCGTGAGCCCGTTGGTATCTTAAGCATCATTGCTCTTGTCATTCTAGCCGGATCTCTTGTTTATTTGGCCGGAATCTATGTTTATCGTTCCACTGTCGATAGTGAGATCAACAGCCCTTGTACTAACACTGGAGGAGGATCTGGTAGTTGTGGCTTACGCGCTTCACTTACTGTTGAGACTCAAGATTTCGAGCGTAGCAAATTGGAGGACCTTAAGCGCCTTGATACCAAACTAAAGAATGGGGCTAGTGTTTTGAATAATCATATTGCGATGCGCCCCTTGTTTAATCTCTTAAGCACGGTGACTGGACAGAATATCCAATATAAAAAATTCGATTTCAGTGATACCGGGCTCTCGATTGGAGGGGTGGCTAAGAGTTACGAGGACATTGCCTTCCAGCAAAAGATTTTTGCTACTGACCCAGGCGCCAAGAAGCTTATTCGTAATTTCTCTTTTTCCGATTTTAACCTTGACCCTAAAGGGCAAGTCTCCTTTAACTTAACATTAGTGGTCGATCCGTCACTATTATCATATAGCCAAAATAGCCAAAGCCAATAACATGACACGCTTAATTCTTATTATCGTTAGTCTCATTCTCTCTGGTATCATCGTTTTTTCGATTGGTGGCGTTGTTTGGAATGGGAGTGCGGATGCCACAATGCAAAATATCTTTTTAGGAGGGAAGGCTGAAGGCCTAACCCAGCTCTTAATGGACAAAAAAAATCTTAACGAAGCTATTGCTAATGCCGAGAAATTAAAGAGCAAAATTGCGAGTCTTGAGCAAACACAAAAGAGTATCAGACCCGAAGATTTGGAGAAGCTTGATAAGTTCATTCCTGATCACATTGATAATATCAATTTGATTATTGATATTAATAATATTGCCGAGCGTCATGGGATGACAATAAAAAATGTTAAAGTTCGAAGTGGTTTAGAAGAAGAGGGGGCTGTCCCTTCTGATGGCGCTGGTTCCGATATCGCCGCTTCTGGCCAGAATACTATTGCTGAGACCTTCCTGTCTTTCTCTGTCTCTGGCGACTACGAATCACTCCTTAATTTTCTAGATAGTCTGGCCAATAGCCTGCGCGTGGCCGATGTTTCATCACTTTCCTTTACCGTCGATGATAAAGGTATTAATCAATATAATTTTGAGATTAAAACCTATTGGGTTAAATAGTTTATGAGCAAAAATACTATAACTTACATAATTATTGCCATCCTTCTTATTGTTGGAGGCTATTGGGCCTATGGGATGTTCAGCGGTGGTGGGGAAACGGCCACTACCGGCGGAGTGACAGTTACTGGTGGGGGGAGTCAGGGTCCTGTCGATGAAGCGACAGCTCAAGCCAATCAATTCATTCAGATTTTACAGAATGTGAGTCAGGTGAATTTGTCTGACCTTTCTCTTCTTACTAGTCCAATCTTCCAAACTGGCCTGCAAGACTTTGGCAAGCCACTTGAGGATCGCCCCGTTGGGCGGCCTAACCCCTTTGCTCCTGTGACAGGGCTTGATTTTATCCCGGCTAAAGGCAGTGTCGCTACTTCTACCCCAAAAACAACTGGGCCAGCCACGACCACTCCTGGTCCGCTTGGAGAGTAATTAGATGGACAATACCTATAATATCCCAATTAAGAAGCTAGATGACAGCAAGATTCCTTTTGAGGTTCTTAAGTATATCTCTGAAGAATCGGCTCGAACCTATCAACTTATTCCCTTCGGCTTTACCGATGGGGTTTTACAAGTTGGTATGGTGGATCCCGAAGACACTGAAGCTCTTGATGCCCTTCAATTTATTGGTACTCGTTCTGGTGTCCCTTTCAAAATTTATTTGATATCTAAAAAAGATTTTGCGGCTGGAGTTAAGAGTTATGAAGGTTATAACGATGAGTCTGGTGTCGTAGTGGGGGATATTCAGAAGGAGATTCGCGCCGCTGAAGAGTCTGTGGCTGAATTTAGAAAAGGTGGGGCCGATGAAGCTCAAGCTCAGACAGCAAATATTGTTGAGGAGGCCCCGATTACCAAAATTGTCTCGGTTATTATTCAAAACGCTTTGTCTGGTGGCGCCTCAGATATTCACATTGAACCGACAGGGGGGACAATCAAAGTCCGTTTCCGGGTGGATGGCATTTTATATACTAGTCTCACTCCACCAATGGCTGTCCATGAGTCAATGGTCGCTCGTATTAAGATACTCTGTAATTTAAAACTTGATGAGAAGCGCAAGCCTCAAGATGGTCGTTTTTCCTACGCCTTTGAGGGACGTAAGGCCGATTTCCGTGTTTCCACCTTCCCAACTTATTGGGGAGAGAAGATCGTGATGCGTATTCTTGATCCAACCAAGAGGAGTGTTAATTTGGGTTCTATTGGTTTGTCGCTTGAACAGCAAGAGCAAGTTAAGATGGCTCTTGATAAACCATATGGTTTGATCTTGCTCACTGGGCCGACCGGCTCTGGGAAGACAACAACTCTCTACGCGATGCTTAATTATCTAGATCGTGAGCGTTATAATGTTGTTTCTCTTGAAGACCCAATTGAATATGATATTCCTGGTGTCTCACAGTCTCAAGTTCGTCCAGAGATTGATTATACTTTTTCTAGCGGTTTGCGTAGCATACTCCGTCAGGACCCAGATATTGTGATGGTGGGAGAAATGCGCGATGCCGAGACGGCAAAATTGGCTATCCAGGCTGCTCTTACTGGCCACTTAGTGTTATCGACCCTCCACACCAATAATGCCATTGGTGTTATTCCGCGTTTGATTGACATGGGAATAGAATCTTATCTTATCCCGCCAACTTTGGTCTTGGCGATTGGTCAGCGTCTGGCGCCTATTCTCTGTGAGGACACCAAGAAAGCTGTCCCGATTGAAGATAGTATGAAAGTGATGATCGATAAGCAGTTTGAAGATCTCCCCGCAGAATTCCGGAGTAAGATCCCCGACACCTCGGTGATTTATCGGGCCGAGAAGAGTGCTACTTGTCCGTCAGGCACTAAGGGGCGTATTGCCGTCTTCGAGTTCTTGCCAATGGACAAGGAATTAGAGCGTCTTATCTTAAAAAATCCCGGGGAGAATGAAATTTATAAATATGTCCGTAGCCAGGGCTTTATCTCTATGCGAGAAGATGCGATAATTAAGTCAGTTCAAGGGATTATTCCTTTTGAAGAAGTTAATAAATTATAATATAATAAAGCTATGGATAAAAAATACTCTATTCTTATCGTTGACGATGACAAGTTCTTGTCTGAGATGTACTCGATCAAGTTCACTGAGCGAGGCTTCATCGTGGAGTCAGCTGATGGTGGTCCTTCCACTTTGGCTAAAATTGATGCTGGTCTTAGGCCCGACATCTTCCTTGTCGATATTGTTATGCCCGAGATGGACGGCTTCGAATTAATCCAAAGAATTAGAGACCGCAAGTTAGAAGGTAAACATTCCGTGATCGTCCTCTCTAATCTGGGTCAGAAAGAAGATGTGGAGAAGAGTCTCACCTTAGGTGCCGATGGCTATATTGTTAAAGCTAGTGCCACACCAACTGAAGTGGTAGATAAGGTCTTAGAGATTGTTGGCGCCCCTGTTACCAAATAAATTTTAAAAATGAAAGATTATCGCAAAGAAATAGAAGAACTCATCTTGATCGTCGCCAAAGAGGGCGCTTCGGACTTACACTTAACGGCCGGACGCCATCCGTCTATTCGCGTTTCTGGCGGGCTAATCCCAATTGTGAAAAAACCAGTTTTAACTCCAGAAGACACCTTGGGTCTCGCGATGGAGATCTTGAATGATGAGAACAAAAAAATCTTTCTCGAAGAACGTGAAGTTGACTTCTCTTACAATCCGACAGCGGAGATCCGCTTCCGTGGCAACGCCTTCTTTCAGCGGGGGATGGCCGGTATCGCCTTGCGTCTCATCCCGATGAAGATTAAATCATTGAAGGATCTTAACCTCCCAGAGCGTCTTATTGATTTTGTGAACAAGAAACAAGGCTTCTTCTTGGTTGTTGGTCCGGTGGGACAAGGCAAGTCCACGACCTTAGCCGCCTTGGTTGAGATGGTCAACAAAGAACGAGCCGAGCACATTATCACCATTGAAGACCCGGTTGAATACCTCTTTACTAGCGATCGTTCAATTATTGATCAACGAGAAGTTCGTTTTGATACCAAGAATTTTTATACCGCCCTCCGCTCAATGTTCCGCCAGGATGTGAATGTCGCTATGATTGGCGAGATGCGTAACCCTGAGACTATTAGCATGTCAGTGACCGCGGCTGAGACGGGGCACCTAGTTCTCTCCACTCTCCATACCAATAGTGCCTCTCAGACTATCGACCGTATCATTGACTCTTTCCCCGGTAACCAACAACATCAAATTCGTGTTCAGTTGGCTGGTTCCTTATTGGGCATCTTTTCCCAACGCTTAATTCCCCGTATCTCTGGTGGGTTGATCCCGGCTTATGAACTCTTAGTTAATAACGATGCTGTCTCTAACCTCATTCGTGAGGGTCGCACCGCGGAGATTGATGTTCTCATTGAGACGGGGACCCAAGAAGGCATGGTAGACCTCAATCGCTCTCTCTCTGAGCTTGTTCGTGATGGGGAGATTAGTGCTGACAACGCCTTCCGTTACTCTCTTAACCCTGATGGTTTAAATAAGCTTATTTAAAATTAAAAAAATATGCTTTTTATTTATAAAACAATTGATAAAGCGGGAAGCGAGCAGGCGGGGAGTATTGATGCCCCTAATATTGATATTGCCATTGGCTCTCTCCAGCGTCGAGGCCTCGTTATTGTCTCTATTAAGCCGGAAGAAATAAAAAATAAGGGCGGTCTATTAGCATTGAATTTGCCTTTTGTTCGTAAAGTTAAGCCCAAGGAGATTGTTATGCTGTCTCGGCAGATTGCGACAATGTTTGAGGCGAGAGTTTCAGTCTTGGCGACCTTCAGACTCTTGGCAACTGAGGCGACTAATCCATTTTTGCGTAGCGCTCTAATAGAGATTACCGATGATATCAAGGGGGGTATACCTATCTCGGCCGCTATGGCTAAGCATCCGGCCGTTTTCTCTGATTTTTATATCAACATGGTTCGAGCTGGCGAGGAGTCGGGTAAGATGTCCGAGTCCTTCACCTACTTAGCCGATTATATGGACCGGTCTTACGCCCTGTCTTCCCGAGCCACCAATGCTCTTATCTACCCAGCCTTTGTTATCGCGTCGTTCATTGTTGTGATGATTTTGATGATTGTCTTTATTATTCCACGCCTATCCGTTATCCTTCTTGAGACGGGGCAGACCTTGCCTATTTATACTCGCGTTGTTATTGGCTTTAGCAATTTTGCCGCCACTTTTGGTATCCCTATTTTAATCCTCTTTGTCGTTGGTTTCGTCTATTTCAGTCGATACATTACAACTGATAATGGTCGTTTGTCTTGGTCTCGTTTCAAATTGTCGATTCCTTATGTCGGGCGTCTTTATCAGAAGCTCTATTTAGCTCGTATTTCCGATAACATGAACACCATGCTCTCCTCGGGTATCTCGATGGTTCGCTCTTTGGAGATTACTGGTGATGTTGTGGGCAACCAAGTCTATAAGAATATTCTCAAAGAGGCTGGCGAAGCCGTGCAGTCGGGTAGCTCTATTTCTGACATCTTTGGTCGTTATCCCGAAATTCCCGGTGTTATGGTTCAGATGGTTAAAGTGGGAGAGGAGTCTGGTAAACTTGGTTTTGTCTTAGAGAAGCTCTCCAAGTTCTACGAGAGAGAGGTGGGTAATGAAGTGGATACCCTGGTTGGTTTAATTGAGCCAATCATGATCGTGATTCTTGGAGTGGGTGTTGGTGTTCTCTTGACATCTGTATTGGTACCTATCTATAACCTGGCCCAGGGTCTCTAGACGGGGATATCCCCACTGGTTCTTTGTTTCCTACCCTCTCACTCTCCCCGCCAGACCTTGAGAGGCCGCCCAAAGGTCTGGCGGGTGAAGGGGATATCCCCTTGTACCTTATTCTTAAAGTGGTGTAAAATAGACATATTAAATAAACAAGTCGAAAACTCTGGTTTTTGCCAGAAAATATTATTAATAATTATTAGTTAACAAATTAATTTTCATGAAAAAAGGTTTTACATTAATTGAACTCTTGGTCGTCATCGCGATCATTGGTATTTTGTCTGGTATTGTTTTGACATCATTAAACTCGGCTCGTACGAAGGCTAAAGTTGCGGCCGTTCAGGCTTCTTTGTCCTCCCTGAGAGCTGGAATTGCTATGTGCTGTGATAATTCTACTATAACCTTGGCGACTACTGCTGGTTCCCCTATGTGTACTGGGGGGAGCAATTTGCCAACGGCTGCTCAGCTTCAAGCGACTAGTGTCACATATGCTGCAAATACCGGAACGGGTGCTGGTTTGTCTTGTGCCGTTACCAATCCAGGTTATACAGTGACGATGACGGGGGGTTCTTGTTCAACATCTCAAGTTGATATGACCGTAGCCTCAACAACTTGTCCATAAAGTTCTTCCAACCAAGAAAGCGAGGCTAAGCCTCGCTTTTTTGGTTGCTGTAAAAAGTGGATAATTAAATTTTAGAAAAGCTATTTATTTTGCTATTATTAAATAGTATGTTAAATCTGAAGGAGGGGTTTACCCTCATTGAACTTCTTGTTACTATTGCAATCATAGGTATCTTGTCGGGTGTTGTTTTGACCTCCCTTAATTCTGCTCGTATTAAGGCTAAGGATGCACGGATTATTTCTAATACTAAAAGTGCTCGGACTATTCTTGAGTTAGGCCGTGGCAATGGGAATTTTTATCCCGATCTTGTTACAAGTTTCCCTGTCATCAGCCGACCGGAATTTTGTCACCGTTATTCTGGTTGTGAGGCTGGTGCAGTCCCTTCCGATTCACCTAATTATAGTGCCCTCAAGTATTTGTCTAATGATACTATCAAACAGGGTAATTCTGCTACCGTTTTTTATCGGGTTATATCTAATCCTCCTAATGAGGAGGGGGCTTTTGCGGTGTCGTATGCTATCTATAGCCGTATGACTCGCGACTCGAATTTGTACTTTTGCGCTGATTCTGGTGGCAAAACTGGTTTTGTTGGTATGGGAGATATCTATGGCCTTGCCGCTACTTGTCTCTAAAGGTGTATATGATATTTAGAATTTTTTATATTTTGCTATAATAGATTAATCATGGACAATATAAAACGTAAAAGAGGCTTCACCTTAATAGAGCTCTTGGTTGTCATAGCAATCATCGGGCTTTTGTCTGGGATTGTTCTTACTTTTATAAATAGCGCTCGTTTAAGCGCTAAGGATGCTAGAATCAAAACTAATGTCAAAAATATAAAAACACAACTGGAGATAGGTTTTAATGGGTCTCATTATATGGATCTGAGGGCGACAACGGCAACCTCCCCGGGGTATAATCAACCGGCCCATTTATTTGGGGATGATTTTGGGTGTATTGGTAAATTTGGTTCAAGCTTTGAGGTTTGTAAAGCGATATTGACACTGGAGGTGGATAGTTCTAATCAGGGAGGAAAAATTTTTTATTACATTAACTCTTCTCTTGGGAGTGCTGTCCGGGCTCATTCTTTTGCTATTTATGGAAAGCTTCTTTCTGATTCTGGATATTATTTCTGTGCAGATTCGGCTGGGAAGGTCCTCCAAAGGGTTCCCGCAGCTAAAGCCGTTTATGCTTATTGCCGTGACTAAGATAATTTGTTATTAGTGGATAACTCAATACCCAATAAGAATTGCTTTATGGTACAATAAAAGGAATTAACCATTGCTTTAAAGCTTAAAAATAAGATGACAAAAAAAAGACTTGGATTTTTTCTACTAGCTGGACTGCTCCTTGCTTCGGCTCTAGTTTTTTTACCAGCGGTTAAAGATGGTGTGATGGCTGAGACTACTGTTACTGGTATAGAGCTTCGTGGTTGGTCTTGGAGTTCAAATACCGGGTGGTTAAGTTTTAACTCTAAAGACCTCTCCTCTCCTTCTGGTGTTTACGCTGTCACTATGTCTTCTACCACGGGTGCTTTAAGTGGTTACGCTTGGAGTTCTAGTTTGGGCTGGATTAAGTTTGATCCAAGTCTTTCGGGTCCTTCAGGTAACGATACTCCTTATGGCGCTAAATTGGTTGACCCTGATCTAAAAGGTTGGGCCCGGGCTTGCTCGGTTTTTATTGGTAGTTGTTCTGGTAATTTGCGACCTGATACTGAGAGAGGTGGTTGGGATGGCTGGATTAAGATGATCAATGTTAAACTTGCCACAAATGCTTCAGGCGGAAAATACTTTAGTGGTTATGCCTGGGGGGACCTTAACCTTGGGTGGATTAATTTGGGAGGGGATCAAGGTGGCCCTCCCGGGAGTTGCACTGAGGATATTGATACTGATTGTAAAAATGGACCTGACTGTTGTTCTTCTGAAGGTCCTTGTATAGTTGATTGTGACGGGGGGCCAACAAAATTTGTTAACTGCCACGTTGCTCCAAGCTCGGGGCCTTTGAGCACTTCTTTTCGCTGGTTTGTCGACCCAAGCACAGATATCAGTGGTCTAGAGAGTGATACTACCAAATACGTTTATACCTGGTCAGGTGATGCCGTTTCCGACCCCCCTTCGACAGGTAAAGATTCCTATGTCACTTATACTATTGCCGGTCCTAAAACAGGAGGAGTTACTGTTGTTGATAGTAAGGGGACTTCAGTTAGTGACGCGAGTTGTTCTTCTGCTACTGGCGAGGGCACAAATGTTTGTGTCGGCGATAACGAACTCGTACCTGCGTTGCCACTCGTCTGTTGTAATGCTGATACAGATGGCGATGGTAAATGTGGTGTTCCAACTGCTTGTAATTTGGACTTCGTTGCCGGCAGTAGAAAATATATTAAATATGTTGAGCCAAATACTGCCAGTACTGTTAATATAGAAGTCTCAACTGTAGGCTGTCCTACCACTGGTAACCTCTCTTTGTCCTCAACAGACCTCCCTACCGAATTATCTTTAGTCTGTAGTTCCTCAGCAGACGGAACATACGCAGCTTGTGATACTTTAACAGGAGGAACGTCCTTCTGGGTTGGGATTGTACCTTCAACGAATCCTCCGACTCGTCCTGCTGGATTTGGCTTGGGTCAAACAACAAAACCTTTAAACCTTGAACTTAAACAAGGGGCAACCTTACTTGACACCCTTCCTTCATCTCTTGTCTACGTTGCTCCTATTAACTAAAGATGTTTGCTCTCACCTTCTTTCTTCTCGGTCTTATTATAGGGAGCTTCCTTAATGTCGTTATTTACCGCTACAACACCGGCCGGACTTTGTCCGGCCGGTCTGGTTGTCTATCTTGTGGCAAGAAACTGCATTGGTATGAACTTTTTCCTGTTTTGAGTTTTGTTATTCAGGGTGGTCGTTGTCGTGGTTGTAGGTCACGTGTCTCTTGGCAGTATCCTTTAGTTGAACTTATCACCGGACTACTGTTTTTTGTCGTTTTTCTAAGGGTTGGCTTTAGTCCAATTCTCTTGCCCCTGTATTTAACTATGAGCTGCCTTCTTGTTGTCATTACTGTGTATGATCTTCGCCATAAAATTATCCCCGATGGTTTTGTTTTTACCTTTATTTTTCTTGGTTTAATTAAAGTCTTAGTTTCTGGAGATATTTTGTTGGGGATTATTGGTGGGGTATCAACTTCTCTTCCCCTGTTTTTTCTTTGGGCTATATCACGTGGGAAATGGCTTGGTTTTGGGGATGTTAAGTTGGCCCTTGGTGTCGGTTTGATCTTGGGTTGGCCCTTGGGCCTATCGGCCCTCATACTCTCTTTTTGGATCGGTGCTGTAGTGGGCCTATTCCTTATTGCATGGGGGAAAACTCAATTGTGGCGCAAAGGAAAAAGTTATACAATGAGAAGTGAAATACCCTTTGCCCCATTTATAATTCTAGGGTTTTGGTTGGTATTTTTATCTTCAATCAATGTTCTGTTTTTTTAAAAAAATTTCTCTAATGAAGAATTCCCTGTCTAAGGGAGGGAAAGGCTTTACTATTTTGGAGTTAATAGTCGTCCTTGCGATTTTCTTTGTTATAACGGCTATTGTTATTGCTGATATCCCTAACTTTAGCAGTAAAAGTTCTCTTGATCTTACCACGAGTGAAGTTGCAACCTACATTCGTGGAGCCCAAGTTTATGGGGCATCACAAAAAGGTGGAGTGGCTGTGGTGTATGGTATTCACCTTGATTCTGGAGCCAATAGTTTTTACCTGTTTAAAAATAGTAAAGCAACAAAAGAAGAAACTTATGACATAACCGGGTTTAAGGTCTCGGCTATTAAAATTTCTCCACTACAACCTACGCCCCCATCGTCGATTGACGTTGTCTTTAAAGCCAATGATTATTCCAATGTCACCGGGACATCTCTAGAACCGATGGTTTATAATAATTATGTTGGGAGTGGTTCTGTTAGTATTGCTAATTTTATTTCTGCCGAAATCACTATCACCTCTGATAAGGGTTCTGTTGGTTCTCGGTGCATTAAAGTTTATGGTAATGGCCAAATAACTATTGAATCTTGTAGTTAATTTATGACAAAAGACAAAAAAACAAAGTTTTCAAAGTTTGGTTTTACCCTTATTGAGATGATGGTCTCTGTATCCATTTTTGTCATTGTTGCCTTCATCGTAGTCTCAACGTTACTAACCCTGTCTTTTTCTTATAAAAAGGCACAGAAACTTCGAATTTTAATGGACAATCTTGGCTTTTCCGTTCAAAGTATTTCAATTAATATCAGGGAGGGGGCTAATTATAGCCAGCCTTTAATTTGTGGGACAAGTTGTATCCAGTTTGAGCCAGTGGATTCTTTGTGGGGGCTGATTCCAGAGAAAGATGTTCGTTATTTTCTTGAGGGGCAAGGAATTAAAAAATGTGACGTCCCTGTTGCCTCTACTGGTCTTTGTTCTGGACCAGTTTCTATTCTTACTTCTCCTGAAATCAAAATTACTAAGTTTGAATTTACTTTTGACACGGTTCCTTCTGCACTTAAGAGAAAAGTTGTTAAATTTTTGATTTTTGGAGAGGCCGGTTTTACTGATAGAGAAAGATCCTCCTTCTTTATCCAAGACACCGTTTCACAAAGAAGTGTAGGAAGTTAATAATTATGACAAAAAACAAAAAAAATTTAAAAGGTTTTACTCTTATTGAAACATTTGTTGCAATTACTATCCTGATGATTGTTGTTTTGGGTCCAATGTCTCTCCTTTCTACTGCTCTTCGTGATTCTCGTTATGTTGGAGATGAGATTACTGCTACTTATCTAGCTCAAGAAGGAGTAGAATTGATGGTTGATCAGTCTAATGATACACCTCCCACTATGGAGTGTTCTGCTCCTGCTGCTGCCTGGTGCAGTTGCCCTCTTGAGCTTAACCCCTCCAATGGTTATCAATGTGGTCCTGCCGGGTCAACTGTTTTTTCGAGAGAGATAACTGTCAATCCAACGACTCTCCCTCGGCAATATGAGATAATTTCTAAGGTTACAATTAAGAGGGCCATTTTACCACCAAAGGACGTTGTCTCTAGCACTATTATTTTTACAAAATAAATTATGTTTTATTCTTCTAAAAAAGGATTTGCTCTATTATACGCCATTTTAATTTCTGGGGCGGTATTAACAGTAGGGATGATCTTGATGAATATAATTACTAAACAATTAGTTTTTTCTTCTCTTAGTCGTAATTCTGAAACATCTTTTTATTACGCCGCTAATTCTGGGCGAGAATGTCTTAAACATTATCTTGATCAGGATGCTTTTATTGATTATGACCCAACAGCTCCCATTCCTAATACTTTAAAATTTGGAGATATTACAATTGATTGTTTTGGAGTGGACAGATCAGCCGAGTTTGTTTTTAAAAAACTCCCCGGCCCATTCCCTGGGACTTATAAGTATGAATCAGGAGTGTTGCCTGTAAATATTGGGGGGAAGGATCTTTTTATTGGTTTATCCGTAGTAATTAACCTTGATAGATTAAATGGGAGCAACAAAGTTATGAGTGGGACATTAGAAAAGTTTAATTATCTGGCAATCGCTGATGGTTATAATCAGGACCCTTTAACAGGGGGAAGTCGTTTGACGAAAAGATCAATGATTTTTGCCTGGTAAATTGATTTCCCCTTTCTCCTTATTTTTTCTATAATTAACCCATGGCCAATACCAGCCGTGAGGAGGCAAAAAAGCGTATAAATAAGCTAAGGGAGGCGATAAACCACTATCGTTATCTTTATCATGTCGAGAATATCTCCGAGATTAGCGATGAGGCCCTTGATTCTCTTAAGTATGAATTGGCCAATTTAGAAGAGGAATATCCTGACTTGATTACAGCTGACTCGCCGACTCAGCGAGTAGCGGGCAAGCCTTTAGAGAAATTCGAGAAAGTTGTGCACGTGGTTTCTCAATGGTCTTTTAATGACGCTTTTACGCCTGAGGATATCCGCGCTTTTGATGAACGCGTGAGAAAGGGTGTGGAGGGTAAGGTCTCTTATGTCTGCGAACTTAAGATTGATGGGCTTCATACCGTGCTCACCTATGAGAAGGGTCAGCTTAAGATTGCGGCCACGCGAGGTGACGGTAAGGTTGGAGAGAATGTGACAATGAATGTGAAGACGATTGATAGTGTCCCCCTTAAACTTAAAGAAGAAGTTGATATCGTTGTAGAGGGAGAGGTATGGCTAGGTCGTTTGCAATTGCAACGTCTTAATTTGGATCGAGCCGATAAAGGTGAGCTACTTTTTGCTAACCCGCGGAATGCGGCGGCGGGGACGCTTCGTCAACTGGACCCCAAAGTGGCCGCGGCGCGCAAGCTCGATACTTTTATTTATGATATTTCCGCCGGCGAATTGACCGATACCCAAGAGCTTGAATTAAAACGTTTAGCCAAACTTGGTTTTAAAGTTAACAAACATTACGAACTTTGCCCTGATATCGAGGCCGTGATTAAGTATTGGCAGAAATGGCAAAAGAAGAAAGACAGTCAAGATTACTGGATTGATGGCGTGGTAGTGAAGGTCAACGAACGAGTGAGTCAGGAGAAACTTGGTTATACCGGTAAAGCACCACGTTTCGCTATTGCTTTCAAATTTCCCGCTGAGCAGGTGGTAACTATCGTCGAAGACATTGTTCTTCAAGTTGGGCGACAGGGGACAATTACTCCGGTGGCCAACCTTAAGCCTGTCTTGGTGGCCGGCTCCACTGTCTCGCGTGCGACTCTCCATAACGAAGATGAGATCAAACGTCTTGATGTGCGAGTCGGTGATACTGTCATTTTGCAGAAAGCGGGTGATGTTATTCCCGATATTGTGAAGGTTCTGACAGAGATGCGCACCGGTAAAGAAAAAGTTTTCAAATGGCCAACCGAACTTAAAGAGTGCGGAGGACCAATTGAACGTATCCCTGGCCAAGCGGCTTGGCGTTGTGTTGATAAGAATTCTTTTGCTCAGCTAACTCGCAAGTTCTATCATTTTGTTTCGAAGCATGCCTTTGATATTGAGAATCTTGGTCCAAAAGTTATTGACCAATTGCTTGAGGCTGGTTTGCTCTCGAACTTTGCTGATATCTTCAAACTGAAGAAGGGTGATCTATTAGCTTTACCTCGTTTTGCGGAGAAGTCGGCCGATAACCTGATTGAGTCCGTCAATGCCCGTCGGAGGGTAGAACTCTCAAGATTTATCGTTGGTCTCTCCATCCCTAATGTGGGAGAAGAAACTGCTGAGGACGTGGCCGGGCATTTCAGCACTCTGGCTAAAATTCAAAACTCTCGGCTTGAAGATTTGCAAGCAATTGAAGGAGTAGGGGAGATTGTCGCTCAATCTATTTATGATTGGTTCCGCGATTCTGACAATAAAAAATTAATTCAAGATCTGCTCTCTCAAGTCAAAATTATACCTGTTGGGGATGGAGCTGTAGAAAAGAATAAAAGAGGAAAACTACAAGATCAGACCTTTGTCCTGACTGGCACTTTGCCAACACTCTCGCGTGATGAGGCTAAGGCTTTAATTAAGAAAAATGGGGGAGATGTCTCAAGTTCCGTCTCAAGCAAAACAAGTTATGTACTTGCCGGTGAAGAAGCTGGATCAAAACTCGATCAAGCTATTAAACTCGGTGTTTCTGTTATAAGTGAGGAAGAGTTCAAAAGTATGCTAGACTAGTTATCATGAATGAAGAAGACTTAATCGATTATCCTATCCGCATCAACCGCTACCTTGAATTAAAGGGAGTGGCGACAAGGCGTGGCGCTGATGACTTAATTGCCGAGGGCCTAGTCTTGGTCAACGGGAAGACCGCTGTTTTGGGCTATAAGGTTAATAAAAATGACAAAGTTGAGGTTTCTCCCAAAGCGGGAATTAAGGAAAAAACTTTTGAATATTTTGCGTTCTATAAACCGCGCGGGATCGTGACTCATTCACCTCAAGAAGATGAGCGCGAGATTTCTGACCTAACCAAGAGAAAAGATATTTTTCCCCTTGGACGTCTCGACAAAGAGTCTGAAGGCCTTATTTTGTTAACCAATGATGGTCGTATTACTGATCGCTTGCTTAATCCCAAATACGAGCACGAGAAAGAATATGAAGTGGAGGTAAAAGAAAAAGTATCGCCGATGCACAAGAAGATTCTTGAGGGTGGCGTAATTTCACTTCGAGAAATGCTTAAGGCCAAGCATGTGGAAATCACGGGGCCGAGCACTATGACCATACTTCTGACGGAGGGCAAGAAGCACCAAATTCGCCGCATGTTAGATGGCGCTCATTTGACAGTAAAGAGTCTCAAAAGAGTGCGAGTTATGAATATCAAACTTGGTAAATTACGTTCTGGCGAGTGGCGGGCCATAGGCGGTCAAGAATTGAAAGATTTCTTAGCGATGTTATACTAGACATCATGTTAGAGCGAAAAGATATTGATAATCTGGCGAATTTAGCCAGAATTGCTTTGTCCGAGGCTGAGAAGGATAAACTCCAGCAGGATATGGAGGCGATTTTGGGTTATATTGGTGAGCTTCAGAAAGCTCCAGGTTTGACCGAGGAACACGTCCCTGAAAATTATTATTTGCGTAATGTTATGCGTGAGGATGTTGAACCTTTTGAGGCGGGTCTTAATACCGAGCCAATTTTGTCGCAAGCACCTAAGCGTCGTGGTGATTATTTTGTGGTGAAGAAAATTTTAGGCGACTCTATCTCTTAATTTTATGGCCAATATCGATTTAAATAATTTAACCATTAGAAAAGCTCATGACGCTCTAATAAAGGGCGAGTTTACAGCTGTTGAATTAGCTGAAACCTATCTTGCTGAGATTGAGAAGAAGAATCCGGAGCTTAACGCTTATCTCGAAGTTTTTGCTGATGTTGTTGATCAGGCTAAAGTTGCTGACGAGAGAATTAAGAGCGGCAAAGATGTTGATATCCTGACGGGTATCCCAATGGCGATTAAGGATAATATTTTGATTAAGGGGCGCATTGCTTCTTCGGCGTCTAAGATGTTGGAGAATTATGTGGCGACTTATAGTGCAACAGTGATTGAGAAGTTAAAAGGGAAAGGAGTGGTTTTTTTGGGCCGAACAAATATGGACGAATTTGCCATGGGTGGTTCAACTGAGAATTCGGCCTACGGTGTGACGCGTAATCCGCATGATCCAAGTTGTGTCCCGGGAGGTTCTTCTGGTGGTTCCGCGACCGCTGTTGGTGGCAATCTGTGCTTGGCTGCCCTTGGTTCAGACACCGGTGGTTCTATCCGTCAGCCCTCCGCTTTTTGTGGTACGGTTGGCCTGAAGCCTACTTATGGTTCAGTTAGTCGCTATGGGGTGATGGCGATGGCCTCTTCTCTTGATCAGATTGGTCCAATCGCGAGGACAGTAGAGGATGCGGAGATTATTTATGAGGCTATCCGTGGTTGGGACAGATATGATTCTACTAGTTATGATCTTCCCAAAGTTGAGGCCGTGAAGAAAGTTCGTATTGGTGTACCTGAGTCATTCTTAAATCAGGGGGGTATCGACGAAGTTGTTCTCAAAAATTTTAGAGAAACTTTAGAAAAATTAGAAAAAGCCGGCTGCGAAGTTAAGACCATAGAGATGCCAAACCTTCACTATTCTTTAGCTACTTACTACATTACTGTTTTTTCTGAGGTCTCGGCTAATATGGCCCGCTTCGACGGAGTGCGTTACGGCTCACATCTCGAAGGCAAGGACTTACTTGAAGATTATATGAAGACGCGGGGTGAGAAGTTGGGACGAGAAGTTCGTCGACGTATTATGCTTGGGACCTATGTTTTATCAGCCGGCTATTATGATGCTTATTACAATAAAGCCGTCCAAGTGCGAGAGTTGATTCGTCGTGATTATGCCAAAGCTTTTGATGAAGTGGATGTCGTCGCGACACCAGTGGCTCCCTCCCCAGCTTATCCGATTGGCGAGAATACTAATGATCCACTTAAGATGTACCTTGAAGATATTTTTACTGTGCCCATTAACATGGCCGGTGTTCCTGGCATGGCTGTGCCGACAGGTTTTACCGACAACAAGCTCCCCCTCTCCATTCAGATCGTTGCTCCTTGGCGCCGAGATGACATTTTGTTCACACTTGGTAAAATAATAGAGTCATGCTAAATATTGAGTACTTCTTATATTTAATTTACGAATTCTTTGTTACTTTGTGGGCGATGATCTTTGACCAGTCCTTGCGCGGTGGTATTTCTTCCTCGTTTGATCGGCTGTGGTGGATTTGCTTTTTTGTCTCCGTCCCTCTCCTGGCCGGGCTGATTTACTTTCTTTACCGATATGAAGTTATTTTGCGAGGTCAATGGGAAAGAGTTTATGGTAAGCCTAAGAGTATTACCGAGAAGGTTGAAGAAAGTTTGGTTGTCGAAGCTCCTGTGCGCAATGAGGCCTGGGAGAAGGTTATGACTTTGATTGGTTCAGACAATCCCAACGATTGGAAATTTGCTATCATTGAAGCCGATAAACTTCTGGAAATTGTCGTTAACACCTTTTCTGTACCTGGTGACAATATGGGGGAAAAAATGAAGAATATCGAACGCGGTGATTTCCAGACAATTGATCAGGCTTGGCAGGCTCACAAGGTCCGTAACCGTATTGCTCATGAGAGCAATTTTCACATTAGCCAGCGAGAGGCGCGGATGGCCATAAACAGTTATGAACAGGTTTTTCAAGAGTTTGACTTTATTTAAGGTAGTAGTATAATATGTAGCACAAGTTACATTGCGGGGTAGAGTAGGGGTAATTCGTAAGGCTCATAACCTTGAGACGCCGGTTCGACTCCGGCCCCCGCTACAAGAAAAGAAAAACACCAATTCGTATGATTTGGTGTTTTTCTTTTCTCTGATTCTGGCCGGAGTCGAACGGGAGTGGGGTCGGGAGAACACCTGTTCTCCCGTGGAGGAAGGCAGGGAGCAGAGCGACCGTCGGAAAACCGTGGGTTTCCGAGGAGCGAGATTCCGGCTTTTCTGATTTGAAAATTCTCCTATTTTCGGTTAGTATATACACATTGTCGGCGTAGTTCAGTTGGTTACCCGCCCGAACGTGCCGTTCGGTACGGGCGGGGAGCGTGGGACTCATAAGCACTTTGTATAATTTTATATATGTCGGCGTAGCTCAGTTGGTTAGAGCGTGGGACTCATAAGCCCAAGGTCGGAGGTTCGATTCCTCCCGCCGACACAAATATGGAAGAATTACCTCTAAAAGACTCGTCAATTAGCCGCATTGTTGGACGGGGGGAACTTTTGGAGACAGAGGAAACTTTTCTTCCTTTTATGGCTGGTCATTTTAAAGAGCGAGGTGACGTCAAAGGTCAGAATGGAGAGATTATAAAAGAATACGAAGTTTCTCCTTTAGTCGAAAAAATGGTTGAAAAAATTTCAGTTGACTTGCCAATTTTTCTTAAAGAATATGGTCTCAAAAGTTATCTGCCTGTTGGGGTCAATAATTTTCACCTTGTTGACCTTGATGACTTTAAAGCCAAGAACCCCTCTTTAAATGATTTTGATTCTTTTGGCGTTTGGGATTCTAAATACCAAAGGGTTATTCTATTTCTGGGAGAGGGTTCTTCCACAATGGTTAGCGCCTTTGACCTTGTTTCTGTTGTCTCCCATGAGATTATTCACGGACAATCTTTTGGAAGTTTAAATTTAGAAAGTTGGAAGGAAAATCCAGAAGATGGCCGGTCTTTTCTTTGGTCTATGGACGCTATTGATCCAGGGGAAGCGACACCAGGATTTATCGGTTTAAGTCAGAGGAGGGGAGGATTGACGATGTTTAGTCATGACGGGGAGATTACTTACTTTAGAGGTCTTAATGAAGCGGTGACTCAAGAACTAACTCTAAGATTTTCACGTGAGTTTATCCCTGAGCATCTAGTAGTAAATGGTCTTCCTGTTACCCCCGATTACGCCATCGAAAAAATTGAAGAGGGGGCCGGCCTTGTTTATAAGAAGAATCGGGAGAAACTCTGGCAAATAATCGATGATATTTTTTCTGCTAGCAGCGGAAGGTTTGAAGACAGGGAAGAAGTTTTCAAAATATTTACCGAAGCTTACTTAAACGGCGATGTCTTATTCTTGGCCAAGTTAGTAGAGTCAACTTACGGTAAAGGGTCTTTCCGCCGCTTAGGAGAAGAGACTGAGGACCCTAAAGTAGCTTAATTTGTTGCTAGTGGTCTTATTTGTTAATATTTAGATATGAGAACCTTCTTTTCTTATAAGTTCACTATTACTTCTTTTTTTGTTTTATCGTTAGTCTCGTTTTTTGCTTTTTCTCAGAGCGGCTCGGCTGGAGAGTATATTCAATTTGCTAACTGCGGAGAAAAAGATCAAGCCTTAGTCGCTTTTAATGGGCAGCCAATTACCTGTGAATTTAGCCGTTCTATCGTTACGACAAATAATAAGCATCCAATACCTCCTCTTCATGTGAAGTGGAATCTCCCGGGAGATCCTAAAGACCATTTTTGTTTACTTGGCTGCCGACGCGAGGATGGCAAAGCCTGCTCTGGCGCAACAGCTAAAGACAGTGAAGGTTTTGCTACCTCTTCGCTTGTTAACACTAGTCTCCTCGATCTTAAAGATGATGTTTGGCTTGACGCGATAAAATCTGATGTCCGAGATGGTAACATCTATAGTGCTGGTTGTCTTTTTAAAAATAGTACTGACGGCACCCTTTCTTCATCTTACTCTAATGACTTAAGAATAGTCACTCCTTGTTTGCTCTTAGCTCTTGATGTTAACAAGAGTGGCGTCTATTCTTTTGACTGGCCGGGAGCAAGTGGCGGTAATAATAGTACGATATCTGGGACTGAAGATTTTTTGAGTAAATTTTATCAATTATATCAAAAGATGATAAAGAATAAGCCAACACCAGATCGTTGTAATCCGCTTAAGTTTGATAACGGATCTTGTTATGTTGGGACAAGTGGCCAATACACCCCTGGGATTGTCTCTCCACATGGGAGTCAAGGGGGAGCGATTGATATTGATTGTAGTAAGCGTGCTGATGGTACAACGATATCAACGGCACTCCCTGATGAAGATCGTTGTTCAGTTGTGGATAGTCTCATCTCAAGAATTAAAGAAGCTAATGGCGAGACGGGATTTAGTGGGATTAGGGAGTGCACTCGCTTTGAGTGGGCAACCAATGGTTCTTCGGCTTTGCATCTTCATTTGGATCAATCAGCGGTTAACCGTCCCCGACCTTGTTTATTTAAGGAGTCTCCCAATGGCTATATTGACTGGTTTAATTGTGATCCATTCTAGTTCGTATTAAAAAAGTAAAATCCCCCGGTGCTCGTGGCTCCGGGGGATTGTGGAATGCGGGGAGGGCTACTTGACCCCAGCTTCGGCGAGTATTGACAGCGCTTCCTTGAGCTCTGTCTTCTCTCCGAACCAGATCCAAGTGTACTGAACGGTGTCGGCGACGAGCCAAGAGTTTTTCTTCTCTTTGCTTCCACCGACGAAGTATATCGTCCAGGCTTCTCCGATCCCTCTGTCGTTGATCAGCTTTTTCTCTCTTTCGGCGAGAGGCGTGTTGATCAGTAACTCCAGACCGTCTGCGCCTTGGTAGGCGAACCAGACCGTCTTGGGGGAGTCGAATGTCCCTGTCTCGAACTTGAACCCGGCGAGAGCGGCCGCGTCCTCACAGATCGCGAGGAAACGGTCATCTTCGATAATGCCTTGCACAGCGACAGGCTGGGCAAAGGAAATCGAGGCGGCCAGGATCATAAGGGCAGCAATCAAAGAGCTTCTCATCGTCTTATCCTCCAGTCAGCTTTCTTGGTTGACTCTGTATTTTTACCTACTTTAAGTATAGCATAAATGAGCCAAAAAGTCAAGGTAAATAAGCCTAAAGTTTGCTCAAAAGGTCAAAATATATTATAGTGTTTGAGCTTAAGGAGATTGAAAAAAGTTCAGTAAATTGTCATAATTAAGCCACTGCGGTCGTAGCTCAACTGGTTAGAGCACTCGCCTGTCACGCGAGAGGTTGTGGGTTCAAGTCCCATCGACCGCGCAGTACTGGACAGAGCACCCCTAAAGGGGTGTTTTGTCTTTGTAAATCCTCATTATTTTCCAGTTCCAACCGAGTTATTTCATCTTCAACAGTTTCTTTCTTTTTATCTATCGGTTCGAGCCAATTATTGGCTGAAATATAGAGTTTTTGGTCTTTTACTATGTAGTTCCAACCAAGCGCGGTAAAGATGCTCTTTTTCTCTTCTATTGTAGTTTCAGGGTCTTCAAACTTGGCTTTTGCTACTTGTGCAAAGTTGAATAACTGCTCGGTGTATTGTAGCCAGTTTAGCGCTCTGCTCTCTGTCTCGGTAATTTTTTGTTTTAATACAGCGATCTTCTCGGTCAGTTCTTTTTTTCTTGAGCTGTACTGTTCGTCATTAATAAGCTCGCGCATACGCATTGTTATGAGATTATCTAGCTCTTTCTGAGAGGCCTCGATGTCGTTTAATTGCATTTTGTAAATAAGCTCTCTTTCTTTTACTTCTTCTGAATGTTCTTCTTCAAGTATCCTCAAAGCCCAATCTCTGAACTTTTCAGAAATCGTGTATTTGCTTATCTCTGCTTTTATTAGGCCTTCCATGTCTTTTAGCGGGATGAAAGCTCTTTGGGAACAATTTTCGGTCCCTTTCTTGCGGTGAGAGCAATAGTAAAACGTGTAATCTTTTACTTCATTCTTTGTCTTTACGAGCTTTGTTTTTGTGCACGCAGTAATTGCACTACCACATTCGCCACATATCATTGTGCCAGTATAGGTGAATATATGACTCTTTGATCTTGGTTTTCCGTATCGTCCGAGTAACTTCTGCACCACATCAAACTCATCTACTGTTACCATCGGTTCGTGTTTTCCATTTCCAACCTCGCCGTTGTAGATAAAAAGTCCAGTGTAGAATATATTTGTGAGAATCCCATACATCGTACTCTTATTGATTTTACCTCCTCCGCGATGTCTCGTGGTCCGTGTCCGCATACCCCAGTCATCGTTAAGTATCCTGAGAAGTTTTGGTATTGTGTATTCTCCGGTTAGCATTAAACTCCATGCTTTTTTAATGAGGTCAAAACGATCAGGGTCTTTAATTATGTAGTTTTCACCACGAGCTTCACTTTTTGTGTTTAAATAGCCGAGGGGCGCCAATACTGGAGCTTGCCCTTTGGTAATTTTTTTATCAAGTCCGCTTTTTACGGCCTTAGACAAGTCTTTACTAAATTGGCTAGACATACCACTCTCGACACTAATAATAATTGCATTATCAGAGGGCAGATATTCTTTTTCTTTTGTCTGTATTGATTGTATTTTCCCGTCAGCAAGTAATTGTTGCAGTATTCCACTTTCTAGGGGATTGCGAGAAAGGCGATTGAGATGCCAGCAGACGATTCCGTTGGCCTCACCCTTTTCTATTCTTTGGACCATCTCGGTAAAGGCTGGTCTATTGTTTGGGAGTTTTGCTGACCGGCTTTCGGAGAAATTATCTACTACCTCTAAATTATATCGGGCGATAATCTTTTTGTTTTCTTCGTGCTGTCGTTCTATCGATTGAACCTGACGATCTTCACCCTCAGAAGATTTGCGAGCATATTCGAAGTATTTAATTTTTGATGTTTGTTTTGTCATATACCATAAAAGGACGGTTCTGGTTGACCCAATACACTTACCAAGAGGCAGTTTTACTGGCAGAACCGCCCTTTTATGGACAGTAAGACATATAAAATGCCTCCGGCAAAAAACGTATATGGGTCAACAAGACCATTATATACCTTTTTCTAAGAAAGTTAAGCTTATAAGCTCGAATCTTTCAAGGGCGTTGTTGATAAAAGCAATGTTATTTGTGTATGGCAAACCTCGCATAAGCTCAGAGGCCAAATCAATTTTTTTCGTTAGTCGTTCTGTGTGGTCGGTATTCCACAGATCAAAGATAGCTCCTCGTACCTCTTTTGCTCCGTGATCTTTTATCACGATTGCCAATCCGTAAGACACAAGGGCTGTATTTAAGGTATAAGCCCTTTCTCCTTGTTTTCGCGCCTCGGTCAATATGTGCAAGAAGAGTGACAATCTGTCGGCCGTGGCGAAAAGTGATAACTGATTTTCTGGGCGCTCAATGATTGCTTTCCAAGAATTAAGGACCAATGTCTTCATTATGCTTGGCACAAACAAGTCTTTGAAGACAACTGGTGTTTGATAATCTCTTTGAAGCAGGATATTTATTTCTCTTTTAACCGTTTGAGTTTTCTTTATCCTGTATTCATAACGGAAGACTTCGCGGTCCTGTAAATTGTAACGTTCGATAAAAGTTCTCTCGTGGTCTATGCGCCCCTTATCGCTTCGCTTATTCTTTGGTCTTATAGAGTCAGAAATCTTGTCATAGAAAGACCAGTCTATTGTTCCCGAGTGGATATTTAATACCCTTGCACCCTTTTTGCATTGTTTGTCGCTTATGTCGAAGACTTTGTTAAGATCAATTTTTTCTAGTTCGCTTATTATCTCGCGCATCCTTATGTGTCTTGGCAGGGGTATGTTTTTACAGGCGTGTACTGAGGCAACTATTGCGTTCGCAATGGTTTCGTTTTCTGTTGTTATGCTAACGCTTTCAAGAGCTGACTTTAGGGCAGAGAATACTCTTTGCTGGTCGCTTGGGCCTACTTCTTGCAAGCTGTTCCAGTACAGTAACTTAGGGACAGAAAACTCAATTTTTAGAATATAGCGTATATCTTTTTTGTCCGAGGTTAACGCTTCAAAAACTTCGACACGTGGTAGGTATTCTCTTTGCCATTTTGGTTGAAGCACAAAACGGCGGAGATATGGGCGAAGAGAAGAGCGTTCTGTGGGAGATAAGTCGCTGTAATTTCGTTTTTCGAGTTCAGGCAAAAATAATGACCAATTTGTAATCTTAAACCTGTTAGGACCATATATTTTAATAATAACTGTGTCCATAGTAATTTTTATGTTGTCGGTGGATTTCAAGGAATCCTGCACGACGGTTACTTTTGATTTTTCAAAAGTTTGGATTGCCGTGCGCTTATGTCTTTCGGGCGATAAAGTACAGAAATCAATTGCAAAAGTTTGATGCCTTGCTCGTAAGCATCTTTCTTGCTGATTTCTTTGCCAAAATGCTCCTTGTAGAGATTCTGGAACTCTATGACTTTTTCGTCCGAAAGGTTCATAGAGCTATAAGCTGTACAACTTATTCTTAAGGGCTTTTAAATGATCGAAGTACGACCTTGCTCTGACTTCTAATCTGTCTGCAAAGTATTTATTTGCTGTTTCTTCTATTCCGCTTTGCTTTCGGAATACAAAAAGAGCTTTTCGAGGATCGTCTTTTTTGATCGTCAAAAGCTCAAAATCCGCACATAGGAGTGCGGTACTGCAACCCAAGTCATATGTGGTAAACACAGATGACGGGTCACTTACGGAGACTTTCTTATTTCTCATCGTAATTTTTCTAATGTTACTTGTAATATGAGAGTTTCGCGCTCTCATATTGAGTTTCCTCTTTTGAGAATGTTCTGCGTATTTCTTTTGATTTCTTGTAAACTAAAAAACACCTTGATTTTCAAGGGTTTTTTTGGAAGAGTGGGGCGGGTTTTTTCAGGAAAAGTCAGGTTATCCGCGCCTGTTGTTGAATCTAACGCCTAGACCACGTGTTATCTCAATTAGAGGTCTTCCGTTGTCTTCTCTTAAAGGTATTCTTGCGTATCTAACGAATCCATTACTTGTGTCCGTAAGATTGCTCTGTATAAACTTTCTCATCTCTTCATCGTCCTTACTCTTTGTTTTGGGGATACGGCTTTTTATTTCTTCGGAAAGTTCTTTATAAGTTATCTCTCCGCCTTCTGGCAGTCTGGCAAACAATGCGCAGAAAACTTGGTAGTACTCTGCCGTTGTCGAAACACTTAAATATGTACCCTTGTAACAAAAACTGTCGCCCTTTTTTGTGATATACAACATATCCTTATCGCCGTCCTCGTGCTTGTGATTTATAACGATGTCTTTTTCCTGAATACTATTCTCAAAGCGATGAGTGTGCTCATGTTTTACCGTTTGCTCTTTATTTTCTGGCGTTTCGGTACGGCAGAAGCTCTTTTCCTGTTGTCTCTGGAATCTGTTTAGTTTTTCTATTTCTTGTGCTATTGCTTCTAAAAATAAAACCGTTGCCATCTTTGTTTTGTGTATTTCTGAGCTATTTTCAAATAAATCTTTATCAGCTATTTCTTCTCTTAAGCTGATAATTTGTGGCATGACACAATCTTCCCATACACCGTCAAAGAAATCAGGGCAAATATACAGACTGTTTATGGATATAACAAGCGCTTGGTACTCTTTGCCGTCTTTAATTTCCGAGAACGTATTATCCGACTCAATAATTTTTATCATCTTGTTTCTCAGTATCTTGTAGTAATCATTTAGATCGTCTATCCCAGAAGTCGGGAAAAATAAACCTGATCCGTAATATGCTCTCAGAATGTTTTCGTAGTACGAATAGAAGACTTTGAGAAGATAGATTTTTTCGTTGCTTGGCAAATCATCAATCTTGGATAGATTGAAGTTCTTAATAAGTTCGGTCTTGAGTTTTAATTTTTGAACCTCAGGCTGTTGTTGTAGAGTTTCTAAAAAATCTGGGAATAGCAATCTTGTTCCTATCTCTCTCGCTTTTTTTATGAGCTCTTTTTCGGCGAGGCTTATTTCCTTGTCGCTTGCGAGTAAGTCATTTTCTGCCTGTTCTGTTAGGGCTAAGATTATGCCTCCAACTGTCGTATCGGCTTCTTCTCTCCAGATGCCACGAACCCTATTAGCTTTCGATTTGCTGGAAAGATCAGAGTCATATTTCGTATCGTAAACAGAGATTTTGAACTCGTCTTTGAAAAACTGCTCCATTGTTCTATCTGTAAAATTAAGAACATAGCCCAACTTCATGTTGAAGAGTTTCTCAAGTACCGTCCTGTCAGATGCTTTTAGATTGCTCATAGTAATTGTAATTTATAGGCTCAATTTACTCTTTTTTGGCGCAACTTTCAAATATACTCGCAAACAGTGACTTTTTTTGCTAGAATGATTTCGTACCCCATAAGTGTCAAAAGGATAATCCTTTTAACCGAAAAAGTCTGTTCGTCTAACCTGTTACGGGTAGAGACGGGCAGTCGAGTCCATAACAGGACCTTTTTCGGAAGGACACCGCTTATGGGGTACAGCTCGACTGTCCTTTTTTGGTTAAGAATAGTCGAGGCATAGATCTGTACCCCTATGCCACAAAAATTACCATTACAAAATTGGTCCAAAGAGCAACTCATTGATGAGATTGCTCGACTGCGTAGGCGTAAAAAATACGGCCTTGTTTGGGAGGACAAGTTAGAAGATGTTGTTGAACAGTGTAAGACTGAACTGCCGGTACTCAAGGAAGTAAAGAATAAGGCGATAACAAAAGATAAAAACGGTCCCGTTAACATTCTTATTGAGGGTGACAATTATCATGCCCTATCTGTTCTCAACTATACTCACAAGGGCAAGATTGACGTTATTTATATTGATCCGCCATATAACACTGGCGCAAAGGACTGGAAATACAATAACGATTATGTCGATATAAATGATGGGTATCGACATAGTAAGTGGCTTTCAATGATGAAAGCTAGATTGTTATTATCAAAAAATCTTCTTAAAAAAACGGGTGTACTTATCTGTACGATAGATCATAGCGAACAAGAGAGGTTAGGCTTGTTAATAGAAGAGCTTTTTCCATCCAAAAAAATAACTTGCGTTACCATTGTCCATAATCCAGCTGGAATACAAGGGGACAATTTCTCATATACGCATGAGTATGCCTACTTTGTCTATCCTCAGACGGGGAGATCGATTGGTTATCAGGTGAGAAATGAGGGTGATGAAGACATCCGAAACTTTAGGGACGTAACAGGGGCAGACTCTCTTCGGACCGCAGGGGCAAATTGTTTTTACCCAGTGCTTGTAAAAGATGACAAAATAATAGGGTTCGGCCCTGTTTCTCCTAGTGATTTTCATCCTAAGTCAATAAATATAAAACGAAAAGATGGAGTCATTGAAGTTTATCCTGTTGATCCTCAAGGGGTGGAAAGAAAATGGAGATTTGCGCGACAAACTGTTGAAGCAATTAGCGAAGAACTGGTAGTAAAATGCATTAAAACTCGTAACGTTTTTGACATTGTGAGAGTTAAGAATTGGTTTAACTACAAAACTGTTTGGACTGACAGTAAATACTCTGCAAATAATCACGGTACGCAATTGCTTAATAAGATTATTAAATCTGGCTCGTTTTCTTATCCAAAATCTTTACACGCAGTCGTGGACTGTATCCTTGCAGGGTCCCATGAAAAAAAAGATGGTGTGATTTTGGATTTTTTTGCGGGTTCGGGTACTACTGGACACGCAGTACTTAATTTGAATAAAGAAGATGGTGGTAATCGCCGTTTTATACTTTGTACGAACAACGAAAATAATATCGCTTCCGATGTATGTTATCCTCGTGTGGCAAACATAATCAAGGGTTACAAAAGTGCGGAAGGGGAAGATATTGCAGGGTTGGGAGGAAATCTTAAGTATTTTCGCACCGCGTTTGTTGGAGCTGAACCAAACGATAAAAACAAGGAGGCTCTGACCAAACAGGCGACAGAGATGCTCTGTATTCGTGAGGATACTTTTGAGCCTGTTAAAGATACCGCAAATATAAAGATTTTTAAAAACTCAAAGCAATACACTGGTATTATTTTTGATGAGGCTTCTATCTCGGCACTTAAAAAAGAAATTACTAAAATTGGTGGGATTTGGAGTGTTTATATTTTTTCGCTTAGCGATGATACTTTTGATGATGAGTTTGAAGATGTGAAGCAGAAGGTAACGATTGCGCCTATCCCAGAGGCGATTCTTCGTGTTTATCGGCGATTATCTAAAACTTAAATATGGCTTTTCAACTAAAAAAATATCAAGATATAGCGACTAATGAATTACTGCAGGAAGCAAAACGTCTTTTGCAACAATCTGGTAATAAAAAGCTCGTGTTCAAAGCACCAACTGGCTCCGGCAAAACTATAACCATTGCGGAGTTTTTAACTCGATTTGCGGATGACCACGAACATCAACCATGTGCTTTTATCTGGACTGCGCCACGTCAACTTCACGATCAAAGTAAGGAAAAACTTGAGCAGTATTTTGAGAACTCACGAGCTATGGAGTGCTCGTCTTTTGAAGATTTGGATAACCGACAGATTGGAGAGAATGAGATATTATTTTTTAACTGGGAGAGTATTCGCCAAGAGAATAATTTATATATTCGCGAAAATGAGCAAGACAATAATTTATCAAGTATCATAGAACGCACTCGTGAAGCAGGGTTAACAATCGTTTTGATTATTGATGAGAGCCATTTTCACGCGCAGGCTGAAACGTCTCAAAACCTTATCTCTGCTATCTCTCCTGACCTTACGATTGAAGTATCGGCAACGCCAGTAATGCAAAATCCTGATAAGATGGTGAGTGTGGATATTTCGGATGTAAAAGTTGAAGAAATGATCAAAAAGGCCGTGATCCTAAATGAGGATTTTAAAAGTGTGGTCCAACGTAACCGGACCGAAACCATAAAAAGCGAACTAGCGGGAAGTACTGACGAGATTGTTTTAAGGGAGGCTCTGAAAAAGCGAGAAGAATTGTCTCAAGCCTATAAATCGGCAGGTGTTGACATCAACCCCTTGCTTCTTATCCAACTACCTGATCGGAGAGGCCAGTCTGATGAGGATAGGCAGATGATAATTATGAGGGTACTCAAGGATAAACATGGAATCAGTGTTGATAATGGTAAATTAGCTATTTATCTGTCTGAGAATAAAGAAAACTTAGAAAACATTGCTCAAAACAATAACGAGGCGAATGTCTTGATATTTAAGCAAGCGATAGCTCTTGGTTGGGATTGCCCGCGAGCGCACGTACTAGTTTTATTTCGAGAATGGCATAGCCCTGTGTTTTCCATTCAAACTCTCGGTCGTATTATGCGGGTATCAGAACCGGATCGTGGGTATTACGATAATGACATTCTTAGCTATGCTTATGTTTATACAAACATCGATGACATCGAGATTAAAGAAGACATCGGGGGCGGGTATGTGGTTATAAACTCAAGTAAGAGAATTGCGAAATATCAGCCAATTGAATTGCCCTCGGTCCATCGTAAGCGTCATCGTGAACAAACTCGTTTAAGCCCGTTGTTTACCAAACTGTTTTTTGATGAGGCTCAGAAGTATAAGCTAATTGATAAAATAAAGACTAAAGGTCAACATATTTTGCCCGCGTTCATTTCTGATTGGAAAACTGAAAACATTGATACTCTCGTTGGCGAGCATGTTCAAGCCAATATCCAAATTGATGAAGCGAGCGACATGGACCTCCAAAGATTATTTGATTATTTTGTGCGAAAAAATCTTTCACCGTTTCATCCAGAAGACAGGTCTATTGGCCGAGTGAAAGAGACTCTCTACCAATTTTTTGACAAAAAACTCGAGATGGTAAAAGCTAATAATTTTCAAGATATTATAAATGCGGTTTTGGGCGAGGATAATCGACCACATTTTGAGGCTGTAATAGACAGTGCTAAACGCGCATATATTCAAGCAACCGATAGATTAGAAAAAGAGCTTGAAGGAGATGTTTGGGAAGTGCCAGAGCGTGTGATTTTTGGTAATAATTACATTGAGACAGAGATGAAGAAGTCCGTTATGGAGCCATTCTATTCAGATGAGCGCTGGCAATCAGAAAGAGTATTTATTGAGTTTTTGAATAACCCGAGAAATGGGATTTTGTGGTGGTTCAAGAATGGGGACCGTGATGCAACTTTCTTTGCCGTGCCATATCAGGATGGTGATGATCTCGCGCCTTTTTATGTCGATTTTGTGGTAATGATGAAAAATGGGAGCATAGGTCTATTTGACCCTCATGGCCTGCATCTAGCCGATTTTGGGGTCAAATCCGATGGCTTACGAGCTTATATAGCCAAACTTAACAAGGATGGGCGCAAGGTTTTTGGTGGTATTGTTGCTAATACTGATTCTCGCAATTTTACCGGCCAGTGGATGGTCTATGAGGGTAAAGGCAAAGAGGCAAGAGAGGGCGATTGGGATAACTGGAAAAGATTAGAAACATAAAAAATGCTTTCAATACAAAAGTGTCGGGGGTCTATCCCAGATGGCGATAAATGTACAGACGAAGAAATAACAAAAATCAGAGACGATTTATATGCTTTTGCGAATATCTTTTTTGATATGTTGATTAAAAAGAAGAGAAACAAAGACAGATTAACTTAATATCCATCTACCCAACCAATAGGAAGTGAAATTGCCGGTATGTTTGCTTGAGGGGCGGGAAGTGTCGGATTTGTCGATATTATCCTAGAAGGTTTAGGTAGTGGTGAAATTGCAAACTGATTTAGCAATATATAAATATGATCTTGATTTAACGTAACAACACCCCTAAACTTACCATTTATATCCCAAGCATATTCACCCTCAAGCCAACCAAGAGGAACACCATCTCTTGAAAAGAGAAAACCATTTTGGATAAATCCTAAATAATAGCCGTTTGATTTGAATATAAATTGTATATTATTTTGTGTCATTTTATTATTTTTTCACTCTTAACTTTCTCAACAGTTGCAGCCTCTTCTTTTTTTATTGCATCATTTTTTATTTCTTTATGTTCTGGAATATAACTTGCTGGTACCGCATATCCAATCCCCAGTTGGACATTGTTTATCAGCGCGTGGTATATCTCAACTAAATCAACTCCATGTAAAGATACTGCACCCATTGACATATTTTCTACTTTTGTAAGCAAATCAGAACGTTCGCGTCTTTTTGCATTTACAATCCCGATAACCATCCCATTTTCATCCATTAAAGGACAACCGCTATTCCCAGAATTAACTGTTCCATCTATTAAATAAGTAACCGCACCAGTTATATCTTTAGTAATTGCTGACAATATACCTTGATGTGTTGTTAATTCTTGCATACTTAAAGGATACCCTGCAAACAAGACACCCATTCCTTCTTTTACATTTTTTATATCTATCATTTTTAATGGCTCACGATTTTTATCATCAAACTTAAGTAAAGCCAAATCGTGTTCCTCGTCTCTAACAACTGTTTTTGCTGAAATTATTTGTTCAACATCTGGAAACTTAATAAAAATTGACGGTACATCTTTTATGACGTGGTTACAAGTAACAAGTATATTTTTCTTTGAAAATACAAAGCCACTACCTGTTCCTATCGGCTTCCCTTCGGCATTTACAGCAATAACCAGTGCTATACTGGGTTTGATTTTTGATATTATAGATGAGTGGTCTACCACACTTTGATTATAGCAGATAACTTTTTTAGGCCAAAGTCATCTTTTCTTTGAGATTTGGTATATCAAATAGGGAAGCTTGAGTTCAAGAATTGAACTTGACAAAACCGTATTTAGGGTATATAATAAAGGCAGTTCTTTGATTAATTAATACTTGCGAATTGGTCATAGCCAAAAGACCTTGTAAATACGAGGTTTTCTGGCTGTGACCATGTCGGTCATCGTTATGCTTCCCTAACAGGGGCGCATAAACCACAACTAACAGTTGGAAAGGGTAATATCATGAAATACGCAGAATTGGATTTGGGTACGATCGAGGCGATAGCGAACAAGCTTGGTGGAATGGACGGGATTCGTCGTTTCCTCCGTGGTGAGCTGACAGTTTCCGAACCGACCTGTCGTTTCCGCGAAAAGGACGGCGTCATCTACCTCACGGTTACCTCGGACGGTACGACGGGCGAAGACTGGATCAAGATTCTTGGCGAAGAAAATCTCTCGAAGTATGTCAAGGATGTTCTTCGGTCCGAAGACTTCCAACCGACGACGGGCGTCGTGTACGAAATCGCCATCTTGAAGGGCCTGCTCTTCAACGACAGCGACCGTATCACGTCGAAAATCCGCGCCAACGCCGAAGGCCGTGGTTGGACCAAGCCGAACGCCGAAGTCGCCTGTCTCATCCGTAAGAACTTCTCGAACGAGGAGATTGAGGCGATGGGCTTGACGTGGATCATTACAATGCACGAACCCATCAAAGATTCCGTCGGCTCTCCGAGCCTCCTCAGCGCGAGCCGTCGCGGCGATGGTCGCAGGCTGGTCGCGGGCTACGGCAGCCCCGACGGCGGGTGGGACGGTGGTCGCGGGTTCGCGTTTGTCCTGTCGCAAGTATCGGTTCTCTAAACTAAGTCCTTTGTGCTTTGGCACTTTGGCCTTGGTCCTTAGCTCTTGGGCCCAGTGTTCGCTTCGGCGGATACTGGGCTCGTATTGGTTATGGGAATTGCTTAATTTGAGATTGACAAAACCGTATTTAGGGTATATAATAAAGGCAGTTCTTTGATTAATTAATACTTGCGATTGGCCATAGCCAAAAGAGACTTAAAATTAGGTCTTTTCTGGCTATGGCCACGAATGGTTCGGGGTCTTTTGGCGTTTGCCACATGGTGTGGCCTCTTGCTCAATGGGCGAGAGAAAAATACTGGTTAATAGCCAGAGAAAGTCGAGGGTATCTGTATGCCGGATGAAGTCACGAATAAGTACAAAGACGTTTCTTTCGGAGACGCCGAAGCGGTATTCAACATTCTTGGCGGGGTGGAAGGGATTGCTCGTCTCAAAAAAGGCGACCTGATTGTTGTCGAACGCAAAACCCAAACCATTCCTCGTCGAATCAATGTTGGAAAGCTCTTCGCGTTGGCCGGTCCTGACGGCACGGTGTCGAATGAAGACGTCGAGAATTGCTTCGAACCCCGATGGACCGAAGAAGATGGCGTGATCTACCTCATTCTTCCTCCGACCACCGGCCGGACGGGCGAGGGGTGGATCACTCACTTCGAGAAGAAAGGTGACCGTGTCAGCGACTACGCCAAGAGCGTCCTGCACTCGAAGAAGTTCCAACCGACCACGGGCGTCGCAAACAAGATCGCCATCCTGAAAGGTCTTCTTTGGAAGAAAGACGATGATCGGATTACCAAGAACGTCAGACGAGACGCCTACGCGGGGACATTTACCAAGGGACAGAAGCTGTCCGATCCCAACGCCGAAGTCGGTTGTCTTCTCCGCGACAACTTCACAGATGAGGAGATCGAAGCCATGGGACTTTGGTGGATCATTACAATGCACGAACCCATCAAAGATTCCGACGGCTTTCCG
>Ga0172379_10002125_pt1 | contig 36363 bp, 25 predicted proteins | sample GrowelOW334metaG_FD_119756 | JGI IMG/M metagenome (GOLD analysis project Ga0172379, IMG submission 119756) | Groundwater microbial communities from an aquifer near a municipal landfill in Southern Ontario, Canada - Groundwater well OW334 metaG | ecosystem: Environmental > Aquatic > Deep... | reverse complement strand
CCTTATCCTCTCTCTGAAGGGCAAAAATGGCCTTCTTGGCGTGCTGTTGGGCATCACCAGACATCTTTATGACCTCGCGTCTTTTGAGAGAATAGCTCAACAATTCTGTACGCACTGACTGAATATATTTCTTATCCAACATAAATTATCCACTTTAATAATTAATACCCCTTGATTTTTTCTTGATTTTATTATATCATTCTTTTTGTTGTTTTGTCTACGCAAAACTTTCCCTCCTTTGCTCATGTGAGCTACGGCGGGCAACGCAGTGGGGCGGTAGCTCAGCTGGTAGAGCAGATCCCTTTTAAGGATAAGGTCCCGGGTTCGAGCCCCGGCCGCCCCACAAACAAAAACACCCCGACTAAGTCGGGGTGTTTTTGTATAAATTCTATATTATCTAATTAGCGTGGTGGTTGGTCTTACGAGCGTACATTTTCCAAGTGAACAACCATTTGTACAGGTGATGGCTTTTTGCAAACAATTTATTCCACTGGCATCCATATAATTTTCAATCAATGTGCTTCTGTCCAAACAATAATCTGGGGTAATTTTTTGTGTAGCATATTTCAAACTGCGACATTCACCATATACATTTGGATAAATCCCTCCGTCTGTATCCTCCCAAGAAGGTGAGACATCTACCGCAGGAATTTCTGTGTCAATTCTTGTGGTTGGTAATAAAACTGAATCTGTCGGTTCAATTACTGTATTATCTTGAGGAATAGGCATTGACTCTGAAACACTAGGAATGACAACTGAGGTTCCAACAGAAGGAACAACAACTGGCGGTGTATCTGCGGCGGTAGGCACCACAGGTAAAGGTGCATCTGTAGAATCATTATATCCAGCCCCTACACGAGTAGGTGGTTCATAACCTGCTCCCACACGAGTAGGCGGATCAGCCAATGCCTCTTCTGCCGTGGTGGGTGGTAATTCAAAACCAGCTCCGGGACGATGACCGGCCGATATACATACACCGTCATAACATGTGCCCGCACATTTGATTACTGTCGATAAACACTTATCAGCTTTTGCGCTCACATAATATTCATTTAAATTTGAAATATCTAAACAAAAATCTTGAACATATTTCTGAAAAGACGCCCCCAAAACATTACTCACACATCTGCCTAAATTAAATTCATTGATACCACCATCCGTATCTATCCAAAGAGGTAAAGCTTTTGTCCCTGATGTATCCAGAGGAATTTTTGGAATTAAAAGCGTTTCCTGATTGGAACTTGGAACTACCAATAAATCTTGACTATTTATAAGTGACATCCCAGCGATAATAACCGGCAAAACCCCAGCGGAAGGATTATAAACAGTAAACTTTCCTTCTGATTTAATGGTATTCCCAGATTTAGGTTTTATACTAAAATAATATGTATGCTCACCAACATCTTTAACAGTCAACGGTCCTTTTTTGATATGACATGTCCAAGTAATTTTATCGCATTTCGAAATTAATTTATTATCAATATAACCAGTTATTTCTTTTATCCCACTTTTATTTTTCAACAAAATGTTTGCAAAAAATGTCTCACCGACAGCATATTTATTTCCACCAGTAGTTGTATATTCAATTTGTGGAGTAGTGGTTTTGGTCTGTGACTCATCTACAGGAGGTTGAGATGGTTGTACAGGTTCTGATGGGTCGACTTTTTCGGACCCTGTCTTTGGATCAGTACTAGTTGGTGGAATTACAACTGGTGACACTGGCACAGGCGAATTATTATCTGCCTCTCCTGCCGGTATAGAAGCTACTTTTTTGGCAACAACCGAAAAAGATCCATCAGCTTCAATTGTTTTGCCATCCTTATTTATTACAATTACTTTATATTTATGCACGCCAATATTTGAGTTGTTGAAATCAGCAATAGAAATTAAACAGGTCGGCGTTTGATCACAACCACCAACATATTTTCCGTCAATAAATAACATTATTGCGACTATTCCTTTTTCATCTTTGGCTGTGACATTTATTGTTAGTGTCTCCCCTACGGCTACTGGTGTTTTTGAAAGTGTTAATGTTGTGATTTCCGGGCTAGAAACTACTACTTTTGGTTCCTTACTTTTTGGATCGTTGGAAACAGGCACTACTGTAAATGTCCCACCAGGAGTGATGGTTTTTTCTTTGCCATTTACTACCTCGAATGTATAGACATGCTCACCTACATCTTTTGAGGTAAGTACCCCAATTTGTACAACACAAGGCATCGCAGTGCAAGTTTGAGCCAAAGCACCATCAATGTATAATTTGGCAGAAGTGATTGGGCTAGCACTGGTAGCATCTAATTTTGCAAAAAATGCGCCCCCAACTGGAATGTTGGCGCTATTGGTAGTTATACTTTTCAATTCTGGCAAATCTGTGAGGATAGTATATTTTCCACTCTTTTTATTTATTTGACCTTTCTTATCAGTGACTACAAACTCATACTCATGTTCGCCAATATCGGAAGGAGTAGCAACAAAAGAAAATTCGCATGATGAACCTATAGAACAACTATTAAAATATTTCCCGTCTACAAAAATATTGACAGCCATGGCATATTTCCAATCGGACAACTGAGCTGTAGCCGAAAACTCATCACCAACAACAAATTGACTCCCATTGGTATCAATTCGCGAGATAGAAACACTAGCGTTTGAAGTAGGCGCGAAATATACTGAAAATGTAGCTGAAGCGATTGCTACCACAAAAGCAACTACCACTATAATTGTTTTGTTTTTTGTCCAAATAAACATATTTTTAATATAAAAAAATTATTGTATTACTGGTACAATAATTATATCACATTTTTACAAAATTATATACATTACAACTGAGGGTTGTTTTAGTGCTTGACCAAACGCTCAATAATGCCAATGACATCTTCAGATTTTGACAGAGGCATTACGCTGGAGATTTTATTGCCTAGTATTCTCTTCTCAATATCATCAGTCAATAATTCTCTAATTATTTTGGCAAGAAGATTGCCATCAGCAGTTCTCTCATCTACAAAAATTGCGGCTTTTTCATCGGCAATAAATTTCACATTTTCATACTGATGACCAGGCTTCGGAATCAAGATTGCTGGTTTAGATAAGGCGGCGATTTCACTTATTGATCCAAATCCTCCGCGTGAAATTATAATATCAGCAACAGCATAAGCATCCGCCATTTCATCAGTAAAAAATCGATAATGATGATAAAAATCAAAAAACTTGGCGGCGTGGTCGGACATTTCTTGTGGACGTTCTTTGCCAGATAGATGAATAATTTCGCAAAATCCTTGTAAGTGCGAAATAGACTCTACCACCATCTGATTAATTTTGAACGACCCGGTTCCACCACCCATTGCAAAGACTACTGGCAAATCTGAGTTAATGTTAAATCTTTTTTTTGCTCGCTCTTTATCCCCTTTCAAAATTTCCATTCTCACCGGATTGCCAAGCCACACAGTTTTGTTTGAATTAAATTCTGTTAAATTCTTTTTTAAAGCCACGGTAATAGTATCCGCAAACGGAGCCATTAATTTGTTGGCCAAACCCACCTGCCAATCTTGTTGATGAATCCACTGAGGAATACCCAACAGCGCACCAGCCCAATGCAATGGCACACTCACGAATCCACCCGCCGAAACTAACAAGTCCGGTTTCTCTTTTAAAAGGAAATTAAATGACTGAAAAAAACCAACAATAATATAAAAAATATCAAAAATATTCCAAACAGAAAAATATCGACGCCATTTTCCAGATGTCAAAGGAACAAAACGAATTCCGTGTTTTTCAACAAAATCCTTTTCCGGTCCATTTTTTGTACCTACCCAAATATAACTAGTACCAGGATATCTCGATGAATACATCTCCGCCACCGCCAAAAGCGGTGTTACCGGACCTAAAGTACCCCCTCCTGAAAAAACGATCTTCATATTTTGATTTATGGAACAATTTGATAAGTATAAATTTTTGCGGGTTATGAGCCCACAGGCGATTCCCTGAACCTCTCGCGAGGTGAGGAAAGCAAAAAATTATACTTATCAAATTCCCTGTTTAGTAATCTCGTAATTTGGTAATCAAATCCGTATGTTGAATTTTTTCTAAAGCTTTGGCTTCAATCTGACGAATGCGCTCACGAGTCACACCAAATTCTTGACCCACTTCTTCCAAAGTATGAGTCACACCATCAGTCAAACCAAAACGCATCTCCAAAATCTTTTGTTCACGAGGAGATAACGAAGAAATTGCTTCTTTTACGTAATCCTTCAGGATTTGTAAACCAGCCGCGCGATCTGGAGAAACATTTTTAATATCCTCAATAAAATCACCAAGCTGTGTATCTTCATCATCATCACCAACCGAAACATCCAACGATACTGTGTCTTGAGAAATCTTGATAATATGATTAATTTTTTCTACCTCTTCGCCCATTTCAGCGGCCAATTCTTCCGGTGTTGGATCACGCCCCAAGTCTTGAGTAAGACGACGTTGAACTTGTTGAAAACGGTTAATGGTTTCTACCATATGTACCGGAATACGAATCGTACGGGATTGATCGGCCAAAGCACGAGTGATGGCCTGACGAATCCACCAAGTAGCATAAGTAGAAAATTTATAACCTTTGCGGTGATCAAATTTTTTCACCGCGCGAAATAAACCAATATTGCCTTCTTGAATCAAATCCAACAAAGACAAACTTTTACCGACGAATTTTTTGGCAATCGAAACTACCAAACGCAAGTTGGCTTCAATTATTTTTCGCTCCGCCGCTTTATCACCGCGTTCTTTTCTTTTGGCCAAAGATACTTCTTGTTCACCTGTCAATAAAGGAATCTTACCAATTTCACGCAGATACATTTGGATAGAGTCAGAAGATATTTCTCCCAAATCAAACGGCACATCCATATCTGGTTGCGCGCCTTGAAACTCCTTCAATGTTTCCTTGTGTTGTTCTTTTACACCTAGAATACTCTGATTGGATTCCACAATACTTACACCATTTCTTTCAACAGCATCTAAAAATCCTTCATATAAATCCAAATATAACTCTGGCCTTTTCATCAGACCGAGCAGTTCAGTATCGGTAATAAAACCACGATGACGGCCCTTACTAATCAATTTATACAACTCATCATTGGTTGGTTCGAGCTCTGGTTCTGTTTCTACAATCGGTCCAGTATGTTTTTGTAAAAATTTACCTTTTTTAAAAGGCTTGTCTTTTGGTAATTTAAAAAGTTTTTTTCCAGCAACCTTTGGAAGTGCCTTATGGGCTACTTTATGAATCACCTTGCTGGCCACTTTTTTTACTTTCATCTCTCTTTTTTTATACAGCTTAACAGCCGATTTTTTTATTGGTTTAACATGTGTATGCTTTTTTGCAACAATTCTGTTTTTCGGTTGTTTTGCCTTTTTATGCATAAAATCTAAGCTAATTAAATACTCTGAAGTTCGATTAATAATTTTTCCATCAATTGTTTGTCTGGATTTTTTTCAGCAGAAACCAATGCTAATTTCTGACCAATTTCTTTTCTTCTTTTCTTGACCCACTCTTCTTTAATTTGAACAACCAACTCAACTAATTCATCTTTGATAGAAACATCCTCTAGATTTTCTATCTGAATTTGAGCTGTCATTTTCAAATCCTCAAAATCATTTTTGAATTCTGATCCATCAAAAAAATTCCGCCAAACGTCAGCAGCGTTTCCTTGGTTACTATTATAATGATTTTTTATGAATTCGTAAAGGTGTTCATAAACGCCACCCTGCCAATATTCTTCTTTTAAACTACTCAGCAAAGATGATATGTATTGAGGCGAATATACTAATATCATCAAAAATCTTTTCAACAACATATCCAACCTGTCCAAGTTTGCGACGTTCTTACTATTACCACCAAGTTTTTCATCTTGAATACTTTTTTTATTTTTATTAAAACGCTTCATATCATCCCTAAGCACCGAGGTATCTGTACCTAATCTACCCGCTAATTCTTTTAGCCAATAATCACGCTCGACAGCATAAGGAATAAGGCCAATAATCGGCAAAAGTTCATTGGCAATTTTTTGCTTTTCTTTTGGATCAGAAGTACTTTTGTTCAAAAAAGCCATTTCAAAAAACCAATGCAAAACATCACTAGCATTTTTTACTGAAGAGAACCACACCTCTGAATTATTTTTCAGACACTCATCAGCATCCTTTCCTTTTCCTTCTGGGATGCGAATCGCCTTTACATTCAACCCCTCACTTAGAGCGATATCTATTCCACGTTTGGCTGCCGCTACACCAGCACTGTCACCATCAAAGGCTATAGCAATATTATTGGAATATCTTTTGAGTAATTTTATTTGTTCTAATCCCAAAGCGGTGCCTGATGACGCTACTACATTTTTCATACCGGCCTGATGACAAGCGATTACATCCATCTGCCCCTCTACTAATACAACTTGATCCTGTGTTTTTATTTCAATTTTTGCTTTATCCAAACCATAAATCACACGCGATTTGTCATAAGCCAAAGTTTGAGGTGTATTTACATATTTTCCCCCGCTATTTTCTGTTTCCACTAATACGCGACCGGTAAATCCAACCACATTGCCGTGCACATCCCAAATCGGAAACATTATGCGCCCACGAAAACGATCATAAAATCCTTGCCCCGCTCGAGCAGGATCTTTTTTTATTACCAAACCAGCGGCTACCAAATCATCCACACCAATCCCCTTTTTTAAAAAATATTGTGTAAGTAAATCCCATTGATCTGGGATAAAACCGACCTGCCAAGTTTCAATAGTTTCTTTTTTTAATCCGCGTTTTTCCAAATATTCACGCGCAATTTTGGCTCCGTCCATCTCGGTCAAAATATGATGAAAAAAATGCGCGGCTTTTTGATTGATTTCTAAAATACGATTTTTTTGACTCTTGTCTATTTCACTGCGATAAGTATCTATTTTTACTCCCGCTCTATCTGCCAACAATTTCAACGCCTCAACAAAATCCATCCCTTCCATTTCTTGAATAAAAGAAAAAATATCCCCACCTTTTCCGCAACCAAAACATTTCCAAATTTGCTTTTCGGAATTTACCATGAAAGACGGTGTCTTTTCACGATGAAATGGGCACGGCGCCTTCCAATATACGCCCGCCTTTTTCAAAGGGACATATTCTTGGATGGTAGCCACGATATCTAGTTTGTCTTTGATAAGTTGAGTATCGGCCATAATATCTTAAACTTACCACTGTTTAGCTAAAATAACAAGGGAATGCCTATTCTCGTCGTAATGCCTCAATCGGATCCAGTGTGGCGGCTTTTTTGGCTGGGTATATTCCAAATAACAAGCCGACGGATGCAGAAAAACCTAGAGATAATAAAATTGATGAAATAGGGATAGAATATATCCAAGCAAATTCGTAATATTGCGCGATCCAATAAACAATCAACGCCAATATTGCACCTAAAATAATTCCTAACACTCCACCCATCACAGTTAACACAACTGCTTCCATCAAAAATTGCATTAAAATATCATGATCTTTGGCACCTATCGCTTTACGCAAACCAATTTCAAAAGTTCGCTCCGATACCGACACATACATAATATTCATAATTCCAACACCACCAACCAACAACGACACACAAACCAAAGCCACCAACAAAAATGTCAAACCATTTATAACATTGGCCAAAATTTTGGCCGCTTCTTCCATGGTATTCACTGCAAAATCATCTTTGTTTGGGTCCGTAATGTCATGATTCTCTCTGATTGATTCTTCTAAATCCAATACTGTATTGTTAATTTCTGCTTTGTCTTTAACCTTGGCAACAATTTCGCGGACATAATCAATACCCAAAATTCTTTTTTGCATTGTCTTGGTAGGTAGATATACAACACTATCCATATCCATACCCATCAACGCGCCTCTTTTGGCCGCTACACCCACTACCTTGAACGGCTTTCCTTTTATATAAACTGTTTTTCCGACAGCATCGTCAGCGCCAAATAACTTATCTGCTACTGCCGAACCCAAAACTGCTACTTGATACAAAGAATTTTCTTCATCAGCCGAAAATAATCTACCCTTAGCCAAATTAAATACTTCCACTTCTTGCAAATTTGCGCCTTCACCCCACAACAAGACCGTTTTTGTTTCTCCACCATATTTCACCACTGCTTGTCCCATTACCATACCATACGCCGTTACAATATTTGGATGTTTTTTTACTGTTTCAATATCTTTGTCAACAAGAGATGTAATGGTGATACCGGTAGATTGACCCATCGCGTTTTCATTGGAAGTTTTTTTGGTGGAAGGAACTTTTGTTTCTATGGTGATTGTATTGGGAGAAAAAACATCCAATTGTCCCATAACCATTTTATCCAACCCGCGCCCTGCGGCCATAATTGTGATAACAACCGAGATACCAATAGCAATACCAAGGATAGTCAAAATCGTGCGCAATTTTTGCGCTTTCAAAGAAATAATTGCTAATTTAAAATTTGTTTTTATCATGTAAATTTATTCATACCGCAACGCCTCAATAGGATCCAATTTGGATGCTCGACGCGCTGGCGTAATACCAAATATTAATCCAATACTAACAGACACAAGACAACCCAAAACAACAGAAGAAATAGGCACAACAAACGACCAATCATAACCCATTCCTTGCGCTACTTTGGCTACTATATATGAAACCAAAATTCCCAAAACAATTCCAACCAATCCCCCAATAAAAGTAATCATCACTGTTTCAATTAAAAACTGTTGCACAATATGACTATTTTTTGCTCCGACTGCCTTGCGCAAACCTATCTCTCGTGTGCGTTCTTGCACAGCCGCCAACATAATATTCATAATTCCCACCCCACCAACAACCAGAGCAATACTCGCCACCGCCACCAAGAAAAATTTTAAGGCATTGGTAATTTTGGTAATCGCTTCCAATCCCTGCGCCATAGATCGCACCGAAAAATCGTCGTCAGTTGGACTGTCTACTTTGTGTCGTTCGCGCAAAATAATTTTGGATTGTTCAATTGACTCATTTACATTATTAGCATCATCTACTTTTAATCGAGCAAAACTAATATAATTTATTCCTAATAATAATTTTTGAGCAGTACTTAATGGCACAAAAATTTGATCGTCTTGATTTTGAAAACCAGAGGAACCGCGCATTTTCATCACTCCGATAATATTAAAAGTGGTTTTTTTGATTTTTATTCTCGCACCTAACGGATTTTGATCACCAAATAAATCTTTGGCGGTTTGTCCACCCAACACTGCCACTCTATCTGAACCGCGATCCTCGTCATCTGTAAAAAATCGTCCTTTTTCGATTCCAGCGTCTTCTACATTCGGCAAATCCGCGTTTACCCCAACAAAAGTTGTATCGGTTTTTTGATCACCCCAAACAACTGTTTCTGTACCTTTTACATACCCAGTAACTGCAACAAAATGTGGACACTCTTTCATTAACGCTTTTAGATCATCTTCCATTAAAGAGGTTACTACCACACCGAAAACCGAAGCAGGTGGACCTTTTTCATCGGACTGGCCAGGCATTATCCCAACTAAATTTGATCCCAAACTACTGACCTGATTGATAATCAAACTTTGTGCGCCGGCCCCCACTGACATTACAATAATTACAGACATAATACCGATAATAATACCAAGCATGGTCAAAAAGGATCGTATTTTATTACGACCTATCAAATTCCAAACTCCGTGTACATTTTCTAATAAATTCATAATTATTTTACCAAATCATTGGCAGAACTAGCTATCAAACGATTTTTTACCAATTCATCAGAAATAATTTCTCCATCACTAACACGTAAAATTCTTTTGGCATGATCAGCAGTATATTTTTCATGAGTTACCAAAATTACCGTATGCCCATCTTCATTTAATTTTTGTAAAATGCGCATTACTTGTAAACCAGATTTTGAATCCAAATTTCCAGTTGGTTCATCGGCAAAAATTACCGACGGATTATTTACTAAAGCTCGCGCAATGGCCGCTCGTTGTTTTTCACCACCGGAAAGTTGACCTGGTGAATATTGCAAACGATGAGAAAGACCCACAGCATCCAATGCCGCGGTAGCGCGTTTTATTCTTTCTTTTTCAGATACATTTGTATATACCAACGGCAACATTACATTTTCCAAAATTGTAGTGCGAGGCAAAAGATGAAACGCCTGAAAAACAAAACCAACCGAACTACCCCGCATCTGTGCCAATTCATCTTCGTCAAGAGTACTAACATCACGACCGTCAAACATATACTTTCCCTCAGACACTTTATCCAAAAAACCCAGAATATGCATCAAAGTAGATTTACCGGATCCGGACGGCCCCATTATGGCGACAAACTCACCTTTTTCAATTTTAAAATTTATATTATGCAAAACAGGCGTCACCAAATCTTCATTGTGATATTCTTTGGATACGTCTTGCAACTCTATAATTGGAGACATATTATTTTGTTTGAACTCCCAAAATTACTAATTGCCCCTCATTTAACCCTTCCAACACTTCCACTTTGCCATCATTACCTTTTATACCAAGTTTAATTTCTACTTTCTTTTCTAGATTATTTTCTAGTATATTCACAGATTTTATACCGTTGGTTCGTACCGCACGTGAAGGAATCAACAAAGCATTTTCGCGAGTATCTGTTTTTATAATAACATTAGCTGTCATACCTGGTTTCACTGGTTTGTCCGAATCATTCAAACTTATTTTTACTTTATAATAAACTACATCTTGAATAATAGTAGCACCTGGATCAATATTTATAACTTTTCCAGAAAATTTCACATCATCGCTAAAAGCATCCAGCGTAATGGCTACTGAATCCCCTAATTGCACTTTGGCAATATCAGTTTCGGAAACATCTACCTTTATTTCATAGTGAGGCGAAAGAAGTTTGAACGCAATTTCACTGCCATTTACCGATTCACCAACTTTAATATTTACTTGGGTAATAATGCCGTCAATCGGAGCCTTGATACTAGCTTTCTCTCGACTAGCGATAGTTTGATCTAAAGCCGCGCGATATGATGCCACGTCTACTTCACGTGGAGGATTGGCCGCATCTGCAAGAGCGGCTTGAGCTTTTTCAACTAATGTTTGATATGAATAATAGGTGTTACGAGCAGTGATAACATCATGAATTTGATCAACTATTGTGGCATACTTCGTAGACAAAGTTGTGCGCGCAGTTTGAATATTAGTTTTCATAATATCAAGAGCGGCTTGAGTGAGAGACCCGCCCGGTGGAGTCGTATCTAAAACACCAGAAACATAAAACAAACAATCCTTCATGACCAACATCGCCGCTTCTCCTTTTTCAGCCGTTTGGTCTATTTCAGTGTGCAAAGAATTTTTTGTGATAGCATTAGCAGACAAATCAAAAATATTTTTGGCTTGTTTGGCTAAGTGATATTGTGTTTTGGCTGGATTTAAATATGAAGTTTCCATGGTAGAATTCACTCCTAGATTGCTCACAAAAGTCGCATTAGCCAAATTATTATCTATCCCTAATATATTATCCGCTGAGGTGAGTGAAGTTGACAGTACAACTTGCACAGACTGTAAAATAGCCACCAAATTATCATAAACGTTTTGAACTAATTTACTTTCTTCAACACTATTACCATTGCCTTTAGCCTGCATTAAATCATTTTTTGCTTTATCCAAGTTTGATTGCAATTGAGAAATATATTCAGGGGTAGAACCGGCCAACTGTTTATTCAAATTAGCTTGTGCTTGAGCAATGGCAGTGTTTAATTCTGTCAAACGCAAATTGGCCAGTAATTGACCGACTCTGACGCTATCGCCTTCCTTTACTCGCAAACTACTCAACATACCAGGAATTTCAAATTTTAAAGACAAATCTTGAGCAGATTCAATCTGTCCAGTAGCATCTACGGTTTGTAATAATGTTCCGCGTTCAACTTTTACAGTATCATATACTGGAGGTAATTGAGATTTTTGGTATTGAGAATATCCAAACCAACCAGCAACCAATAATATTACTAAAATAAAATAAAACTTTTTTTGTTTAAATATGCTCATAATAGAATTTATTTTATAGTCATTCCCGTCCCCGTTTTCACGAGGATAAATTCCAACGGGAATCAAAATTTTAAATTAATTTTTTTCCCAATCTTTTACTTGAATTAAATATTCATTTTTGATTGTCTCAAAATATTTTTTCGCGGCTTCGTATTCATTGGGAATTTTGCCGTCAAGTATTGCCTCTTCTATAGCCTCTTTTATTTTGCCAACAGTTGGCCCGGGTTTCAATCCGCATTCTTTCATTATTTCTTCTCCTCGAATAGGAGATTGAAACGCACGCAATTGATCTCGTTCCATTACTTCTTCAATTCTTTTACGCAAATGCACATAATTTTGCTGACGTTTTTCCTTTTTTAAAGGATTGCCAGTAGTAATATCACTTTGTCCCAAAATTAACAAATCATTCAATTCTTCCCCCACTGATACAATCAGACGACGCACAGCGGAATCAGTGATATCTTCGTCCATCAGACTTATTGGCTGTTGATGCCATCGCACCAAATTGGCCAAATAATCCGTATCATGTTTTGATAAATGTAGACGCTGAGAAATTTTATATACCATTTTTTTGCCAACAAATTCATGGGCATAAAAAGTCCAACCAATACTGGGTAGAAATTTTTTGGTCTTCGATTTTCCAATGTCATGCAATAAACCGGCAAAACGCAAAATGGTTTTATCGGAACGTTCTGCGATATTATCAACCACTTTAAAAGTATGAACCAAATTGTTCTTGTGCTGATGACCAAAAACTTCCTCAACACCATCCAGAGCAACCACTTCGGGCAAAATTAAATCTAATAATTTTGTTTGAAAAAGTAATGTCAAACAAATAGACGGCATATTTACCGACAACATTTTGTACAATTCCTCCTGAATCCGTTCTGCTGAAATTATTTCCAATCGTTTAGCATTTTTATGAATGGATTCCAATGTTTTTAAATCAATAGAAAAATTTAACTGTCCGGAAAAACGGATAGCCCGCATCATACGCAAAGGATCATCACTAAAAGTGACATCTGGATCAAGTGGAGTACGCAAAATTCTTTCTTTTAAATCATCTTGTCCATTAAACGGATCTACAATTTGAGAAATTATTTTTTTAACCGAAGGTTTTAAAATACCAGAAAAAGCCGCAACTGGTACAGCCATTGCATTCACCGTAAAATCGCGTCTTTTCAAATCATCCTCCAATGTCGCTGATTCTACTTTGGGTTTGCGTGAATTCACATCATAATTTTCACTGCGGGCACCGGCAAATTCCACCACAATTTTTTTGTCATCTTCGCCAATCACATATCTAGCGGTATCAAAATCAAGAAATTCTACCAAACTACCAGCTTGTTTGAAATACACATCAAATTTTTTGGCAAATTCCAAACCACTTCCCGCTACCACAAAATCCAAATCTTTTTTTTGTTCGCGCCCTAATAAAAAATCACGCACAAAACCACCTACCAAATATACTGGCATTTTTTCTTTTCTGGAACAGGCGTTAATTTTTTTTATTATTTTGTAAACATCCATAATGTATTATACCTTTTTGCTACGACCAGAACGTCTATCGGCCACTTCTTCTGTCACCCAACCATCTTTAACAAGTTGCTTGATGGAATTTTCCATACTTACCATACCATCTTTTGATCCAGTTTGAATCGCAGATTTTATTTGATTGATGCTATTTTCCTTGATTAAATTAGCAACACCGGGAGTATTCACCAAAATTTCTCGTGCTGGTACTCGTCCACCATCTTTGGAAGGCAAAAGTTGTTGTGCCACTACCATACGCAAAACCGAAGACAATTGAATCAAAATTTGTTTTTGTTTTGAACCTTCAAATACATCCACAATACGCTCTACCGCTTCAGCCGCACTACTAGTGTGTAGCGTAGACAAAACCAAATGACCAGTCTCGGCGGCAGTCAAAACGGTAGCGATAGTTTCAGGATCGCGCATTTCACCGACCAAAATTACATTTGGATCCTGACGCAAAACATGTTTTAACGCGTTGGCAAATGATTTTGTATCAGTTCCTACTTCGCGTTGCTCTATCAAACATTTTTTATCTTCAAAAACAAATTCCATTGGATCTTCGATTGTTACTATGTGAGCTTTGCGAGTTTTATTTATTTCTTCAATGATAGATGCGAGTGTAGTGGATTTTCCACAACCAGTCGGGCCAGTAACTAACACCAATCCATCCAACATATTCGGTACTTCAAGTAACGCTGGTTCAAAACGCAAATCGGCTGGACTAGGAATAACTGCTGGAATCAGACGAGCACTCAAACCGATGACGTCATTTTGTTGGTGTAAGTTTACACGAAAACGAATTTCATCTTGATCATAACTAAAATCCAATTCTTTTTCTTCATCGTATTTTGTTTTTTGTTCCTTGGACAACATTTCTTCAAATATTGCCGTTTCCAATTCTTTGGCATTTAATGGTTTGTCCGCTAATTCCTTTAATTCTCCTTCAATACGAATCATTGGCAATTCATCCCCCACCAAATGTAAATCCGAGGCTTCTTCTTTTATTGCATCCTTAAAAAACTGTTTAACATTCATACTTTTTAAATTAAATTTAACAACAAAAATTGCGCTTTTGAGCACTTATATTGTACTACAAAACCTCAAACTTGAAAAGATGTCTATAATATGGTAAATTTATAAGCACTAACCGCCTTCGCCAAGGCTATGGCGGTCGAAGGCGGGTTGTAGCGCAGTTGGTAGCGCGCATGCATGGGGTGCATGAGGTCGCAGGTTCAAACCCTGTCAGCCCGACATCGGTCGCCGAAGTTTTGCGAAGGCGACCAAAAAAATCGCACAGTTTAATCAGCGCGATTTTTTATTCTACTGGAGGTATTTCAGGTGCTGAAATAGGGGGAATTTCTGCCGGCGGAATTGGAATTATATCTTCTACTAGAGGTGCTGGATCTGATGATGGTGGTGGAATGAAATTGGAAGGTGTGTCAGTAGATGGTGTAGTGGAGGGGGTTTCTAAAACCGTATCAAGTAATGGGTCGGGTATTGATCCAGTTGGTGCTAACGGTATATTTTGTAATGTCTGTCCAGCGGTTTCCAATAATTGTTTCAACTGTTCTTCGTTCACGCAAGTACTGCCCACACACAAATTTTCCGTAGTAACTTTTTCTACAAAAATTTCTTTCAAATTGGCAATGCCGTTTTGAATTGTTAAGCCAAGTTTTTTCAAGCTATATTTTATCGCTAAAGTAAATTTATCCACCAAATTTGATGCATATGGGGTAGATGAATTTATCGCCAAATCCCCTTCTGAATCAAGATAACCTAGCGCAAATTGTGGATCTACCGAAATTTCTATTTCTCTATTTTCAGCGCCATTAAAATTTTCCAAAGCAGTGCCAAGTACTTTGCCTGGTTCGATTGCCTTGACTGCGACACCAGATGTAGCGGTGGTCAAATAATCACCAACTTTTATTTCACCATTTATCGAAGAAACTTTTACTTTGGCGCGACCGGATGTGATTACCAAAACAGAATTTGAGACCGGAGTAGTACTAGAAAATACCAAATTTGCAGATTTCAGAACTACACCAACTTGATTTTCTCCATAATTATTTTCACAATATGACACGGTGTTGGTTGTAAAATTCGTGGAAGTGACCATCAGACATACTATTTCATTTATTTTTGGACACGAATTATTCGACTCACAATTTTGTACCAAATTATATTTTTCTGCCACTACATGACGATTAGCTACTATCACATCTATTATCACATTGCCATCTGCATCAATTTTCATTCTCTCTTCGCCTTTTGTTACAAATCCAATTCCCCCATTGTTATCAAAATATATACCTGTACTGGTGTTAGTAATATTGCTCAAACTCAAATTGACGGAAGTGCCACCAGACAACATCATCGCACCATCTTGAGAAAGTGCAAATGTTTGAATTTTTTCTTTGAAAATATTTAAACTGCCGTTTAATAATAAATTGTATGGTAAATTTTCACTACCAAAAGTTAAGGTGCTATTGGAAGTATCTAAAGTCAACGCTTTGTACAATTCATTTTGCCAACCCAAATCTACGAAAGTAATGATCGATCCAACCTCAGTTCCAGAATAATTTTCCATTGCCATACTAACGACAGGAACCTCACCAATTGCTTTGGCGGCAACACCATCTATCGTAGAAATAGTCAATTTATCACCTACTTTTATTTCTCCATACATAATAGACACTTTGGTCGGTACACGACCAGCGAGAGCAACTTTGGCTTTATTTGTACTAGTCGACATAAGATCATTAAAATCCGCACCACCTAACAAAAAACCAGGATTGGTGGAAACTATTCCAATAATATTATCCCTATTTTCAAACTTACACTTTTTTACACCTGCTACAATAGTCGGATCTGAACAAACTATATCACCCTCAACTGGACAAGAATTATTTAATTTACAAGCCAAATTGATTGGATACGTTTCAGCCAAATCGAATGAGCTAGTGCCGGAAATAAAACCCGTGGCTCTGATGAATCCTCTAACAGCCAATCCTGGGTCAGTATCATTTCCAGAATTAATATACATTTTATATTTCTTGTAACCACTATCAGAATCAGTTGGAGTGGTGGTGGCATTTATAGAAACATTGCCGTTGCCATTGATATAGAACCATGGATATTGAGTACCAGATTTTGTGACACTAAAAGCATAATTAGAATCCATACTTGAAAATGAGCTATCCACATCAACAATCATTTTACCATTTGAGGCAATACCTCCCGAACCAACATTTAGAGAGCCGGCGCTCAAACTATTTTGAACGGACAAACTACCAAACTCACCAGCTTCAAATACAGTCAAAGCATTCACAGACATAACCCCCACATTGGCCGCATAAATATCTGCGCCCTTAATGTCTATAACATTGAATATCCCATCTGTACTATTAACTGTATAAATATATTTTCCTGCTATATAAAATGAAGAAATATTTTTTAAAGATGAATTAGAGATAGATCCAATCACATATGGAGCTGTAGTACTAGAGATATCTACTACCACTAGAGAGCTAGAGGCAGTGACATAAGCATAATTACCAAAAACTTGAATTGAATTCGCACCTACTAATAACGTTTGATCTGCCGTAGAAGAAACATACCCTTTTATATAATTTGTGTTATTATCAAACCCGTTCGAAGCTGATACATCGATTATGGCTACTGTACCTGTAGTCGCATTTGAAATGGAAACATAAGCATATCTACCTGAGACAAAGATATCATTAACTCCAGCTAATATAGATTGTTCGGAAGAATTTCTAATAAGATTATTATTAGAAATATTTATGGTCAAACTAGGGCTAGAAATATCTTTCTTTATTATTGTACCTGTAGTGACGCTTGGGATAGTAGAAGTACCGATGGTCATATAAGCGTACTTACCAGATACAAAGACTGAATTCACATGAGCGAGAAAGGATTGACTAAAACTATCTACTGCTCCAACCACTGCTGGAGAATCACCGTTGTTTATATCTATAATTGAAAGTGTCCCAGTAGATGAATTTCCACTCACTGCATATGCATACTGTCCAGACATATGAATAGATTTTAAATTACTTGGTAATGAATTATCGATAGATCCTAATGGACTTGGACTTATGGGGTCGGAAATATCAAAAACATTAAATTGCGTATCGCCTGTACTATTACTACCTAACAAATAAGCATTCTTACCAACTACAGAAATAGAATTTATATTTATATTTTGTGATAAGCCTCCTGTAGAAGTCGCCGCAATAACAGGTTTAGTCGGATTAGAAACATCTGTAACTATCAACATTCCTTTTAATGAAGAAAATTCGACTATTTGTGAAACTGTGAATGCATATTTACCAGACACCGCCATAATTGCCCCAGTGATATAATTAGTGGTATCAGTCAAAGAACCAACAATAGTTGGATTGGTAGGAGTATCTATCAAGAAAGTGCCATCAGTAATATGTAATTTTTGTGAGGGGGCTGATGTACCAACACCCAGTCGCCCATTCGTAGAATCCCAATATAATGTGCTAGTAGAAGTCAAAGTATCCGCCGCTGAAAAATATGCCAAGCGACCGACCACACCCGAACCTGATATACCAGTACCTCCTCCTATACCAAGCGACGATGTGGGGGTCCATACACCAGCACCAACAGCATCAGACATCCAAACCTCACCATAATTTCCTGTGGTGGTTACAAAATATTGGCTCAGATCATTGCCGTTTATTCGAAGGGCGCCTGTAGTGTTGATATCACCAGTTACTGATAATTGATAAGACGGGCTCGTATTCCCAATACCGACATAACCAGTTGATTTGTTTACCACCAAACTATTTGTATTTACCACTAAACCATTGGTAATAGTCGTAGTAGCAGAATTGGTGCTAGCAATAGTAATAGCGCCATTTGTACCAACAGTAAATGAAGTATAATTGGCACCGTTGTAGCCAAGACGAAGTTGTTCGGTTGTAGTAACAACATGTAAAGTGGTGGATGGCGCAGTAGTGCCGATTCCAACAAAACCATTATCTCTAAAAGTAATAACATCCACATCAGCGTTTTCGATAAATGATTTCGAATTTTTAAGAGAAATAGTAAATTGTGTGTCAGGGGCAAAAGGGTTTCCACCAGGTCCATAACTTTTTAATTTAAAATCTACAGCTGAACCATAATATGCAGCTGCAGCGGTTTCTCTTACCAAACGTAAAATGGTGTTATCAGCCGTGCTATTATTTGCACCAACAATTCGAACAACAGGGGTAAGTGTCCCCGCAGTAGGAAGCTGAGAAGTGCCACCATTACCAATCGTCAATCCTGAAGCTAAAAATTGTGGCCAATAATAAAGAGTTGGATTATAAGCGGCTATACCAACTCTATTAGTAGTCCCTTGAACTATTAAAGCTGGATTTTGGTTTTGAATACTAAGCCCTACATCTTGACCTACATTAGCTCTAAAAGAAACACCATTTACAATACCAGAACCAACAACAGCAGTGTTTGAACCAAAAAACATACCACCACTTGATGTACCTACACGCATTTCATAAACAGCAAAAGAACCAGTTAAACTTGGGTTGTGAACTAAAATACGAGCTAAACCTTGGTTAGTGTTATCCGACTTTACAACACTCAACATAGAAAGAGAATCAATAGTGGTTGTCCCAATGCTAACTTTACCATCATCGCGCACATATAAAGTTGACGTGCCCACACTATTGGTAATACTTAACGCCGCGCTCGCTGAAGTGGCGCCACTACCTTGTATGGTTAACTTTGAATTGGCTGTCGTGGTGCCAATCCCCACATTTCCACCGGTAGTAGCAAAAGTGGCACCATAGGGGAAAGTAGAAGTCGCTCCACCAAAAATCGTGGTGGTGGCTGTGCCATTTCCAACACTTAAACCAGTGCCAGCGCCAGACTGCAAAATATTCAAAGCAGGAGAAACAGAGTTGGCGGTGATAGACAAAATATTATTAAATGTCCATGCACCTGAAATCGTCTCGGGTGTCGCTATTTTTGCATATGATGACGAAGCTAGCCCACCTAATTTGGCAGCTTCAAAAGCAGACGGTACTGTACCCAATTGTTTTCTTGGCAATAGTGTTTCCCAATTTATTGTATTAGTACTAACACTAAACTCGAGATAAAGATTTTGATTAAAATTTATAGTATCCAACGTAGTGGAAACCGAACCCAACATAACACTAAACAAACCGTTTGTAACCTGCACAACATCAGCACCAGTCCTAGCCTCTGTCCATATAGTGCCAGCACAAGCAACATCAGTACACAATTTGAATTGCATATTGTATGTACCATCGGCCACCGCCACGTCGCTACTGTTGGTCAGTTTACCTTGATAATTTATTTGCGGATTATATGCGGCACGGACAATACCAAAAATAGACAAACTGATAATTGCCACTGTCGTCGCTATAAATATTTTAACCCGCCAATTGGACATAATTTATTTTAACGAATTGGTCGCTGTCTTACTTGAAGAAAACTCATTTTCTTCAGAAAAAAGAATGTTGGTCTGGAATTGACCGACATTTTTGGAAGTATTTTCAGTAATATTGGTTGAATTTTTGCTGAGTTGACTTATTACATATATTAAAATTAAAGAAATAAACACTATTAAATATATGACAACGCTTTTATTTCTAGCATTACTGTTGGACGACAAAGCCTGTCCGTTCTTTCTTGGAGCGGAATCCGGTTTTGTCGACATAAAATTTAACAAGTCTTGCTTGTTCACCCCCCAATTTCGTCCAACACGAATACCGGAGAGTTTATTTTGTCGAATGAGGAAACTCAAGTAGTCCTGGTGGTAACCAGAAATCTTGGAGGCCTCTCGAAGAGAGATTAAGCCTTCCATAAACCAATATTACTTATATCGGATATCCGATATCGCATATCGTCTATCCGATTTATTAATTATAATAATATTATACCACAAAAAGCGTCCTTTCGGAACGCTTTTATACCAAAAAATAATATTTTTACTGTGGATAACTTAATCAATTTTATTTTTCTCTTCTTTTTATTTTTTATTCCACCACCGAGTTGCCAAAAATAACAAAACTATTAAGAGGATGACCAACCAAATCCAACAAAACCAAAAGTGATATTCCAAACCAAATAAACCACAAAAACCGGCACATAAACTGGATACAGATGGTTTGGATACCAAAGAAGGAAACACTGCCTCTATTTTTTTCTCTTCTGTCAACAAGTTGCCAGATACTCTGGTGATTGCTTCATTTTTATCATTGAGATAGGTAAAATAGACTCTTTGTTTAGTCAAATATGTTTGGCTAGGATATGATACAATATAGCTACCATCGGCCAATTTTTCTAAAAAATAGGTCTGGTACTCCCCTTTATCTTCAATAGTCATGAGAATATTGCGTGTTAGGGGTAGTACTTTCTTGGCGTCAAGCAAAACACTAAGTATGGTACCAGTACTTACTTTTACAGTATTATTAATAGTTGGGACACTCTGGTTATTTTGAAAAAAGACATAATCACTAAATTTTGGGGTTGGCGTAACCACAGCTTTAACAAGCGGTATACTAATCTCTGGTGTTAATATTATTGGTGGAATTGACAAATCTTCAACCGGTTTAACCATTTCTTTGCTTTGAGGCAAGACCGATACACTCAAACCTGGTAAATAATTACCAGCGATATCATATGGAAAAAAGGTATAATAATATCTTTTTCCATTTTTTAGGTTAGTGTCTTTATAAAAAAAATATCCCGCTATATTTTTATCCCCTGCCCCTTTATACAAAATACCGCCCTGATTAACATTGCTAGGGAAAAACCAATCGGAACGCCTGACCATCACCCCTTGATAGTTCACACTGTCAATTGGATACCAAATAAAACTAACAGAAGAATCTAGCGCTGTTGCCTTTAAATTTTTAATACCATAATTAATTCTTGGTATTTCCGGTGTTTTTTCTATCCTAAAAAATATATTTTTTAATTGTGATTCAACTTTATTGGTATTAAAACAATTGATCTGGCCACGGTAATCTAAACCAAACACAAGATCATTGATAACAAATTGGTGAGCAAAAGAATAACTAATTTCACTCTTTTTTGTAAAAAAATCAGCATTATCTTCTCGCCAATTTAACATACAAGAAGCCAAAATATCTGTATCCCAAGATAACTTGATTGAAGTTTGATTTAATTGTCTAACTGCTAAATTTAATATTTGGGGAGGATTTCCTAAATTCATTACTCCTCCTCCCCCACTGACGGGCACTACTGGGGTAACATAACAATCCCCTACACAATTACTGACGGTTTCCCCCGCGCCAATATCACAAGTTCCATTGTTATTACAAATTGGTGTGGTACAATCCGCTGAACAATTAATAATAGTTTCTCCTATATCAGCTTCACAAGTGCCGTTGACAATACAAACTGGACAATCGTTTACACAATTTATATTAGTTTCACCATATTCAGATTCACAAGTGCTATTATTATTACAACCAAAAGGACAATCTGCCGCACAAACACTGTAATCTTCTCCTATCAAAGGTTCACAAGTACCATTGCTGTTACAATTTTCTACCACCACATTCACACTAAAACTTTTCACATCAGTAAAACCAAAAACTACCGCTGGAATAATTAAAACGGGCAAAACAAGGCCTAAAAAAAATAACAACTTTATTTTCATGTCGTTGTTAATTTACAACAGCAGTGACAGTGATGTTGGCAGTGTAAATACCGCTATTTAATGAATTCTGATTACCAGATTCTACTTGAAGACGAATTAATGTTTCTGTTAAAATAGGGTCGTTTGGTATTTGAGAAGTACTAATATCTTTAGGGGCGGTAGTAAAATAATCCCAACAAGTATTTGGATTATCAGAACCACCATCACCTCCGCACACTCCACCTACATCACGATATTTATCTTTAATGTCTATTCCTTCTGGTGTAAATCCAAAACCACTAGTGGTTGGTGCTACAGACCACAGATAGTCGGGGGTAAATGCCAATAAGGTAACATAATCAGAAATTTCATCATTGATTGATTTCATCGCTGGTGATGTGCTCGCTTGAATAGATAAAGTATAACCAGCGTTATTGTTGGTCAAAACAGAAGTGGTGCTAATACCATAAGCTATTCCTCCAGTTAAACCTCCAATATTAGGTAAAAGAGTTATACTGGTTGGAATAGTTAAAGACAAAATAGTTTCTTGATCCATCTGTTGATAACCAGCATATAAATTATACGAAGTACTGGAAACAGTTCCACTAGCCACTTCACCGAGTGTATCTTCAATTTTATAATTGGTTGAAGTCCCCAGAGCACCACCAGAATTAACAGAATCAAACTGAACACGATAATTGGTACTAGACATTACAAAAGCAGATGTCGGCACCACCAAAAATAAAGAAGTTGCGATAAACAAAATCAAAATAATTACATGAATTATTTTATAATCATTCATACAAATTATCCTTTTCTTTTGATTTCAAAATTGCGGCTAAACCATGACGAGACTAATTTGAAGATTACAATCAAGCCAAATAACGCAGTAATTGAAAGGATAACTTGTTTCCAAGGTAATACCCAAAAATATATAGTTTTAGTATCAATAACGTCGCTGTAACCTCTGTTCAATTGCAGGGTCGCGCTGTATCTACCGAACATCAAACTTCGTGACATGTTGATATCTTTTTGACGAACTGAACCTGGCATCACAAAATATGGAGAGATTTGTATTTGTTCAATTTCTGTACCAATAATATTTTTTACCGTTAACAAACCGTATGGATTTAAATAAACGCTACCATCATTTTGATATAAAAATCTATAATTTATTTTTGGCTCTGTATAATAATTTTTATCAGCCGTAAACGACAATAATTTACCACTTTCCAAAACATCACCATTTACTCGAACAAAAAACAACGAAGCCACACGGCTGACAATCGTAATGTTACCTTTTGTGCTATTTTGATCAGCTGTACTATTGTTGGCAATTGGTTGAGTGGTAATAATCACTGCACCATACAAACCACCTGGTTGAGCGTCTTGTGGAATATTCACTACAACAGGAATAGTAATCCGTTCGCCTTGATTTAATCTAAAAGTAAAAACTTCTGGGTGTAAAAAATCGCGTAAGGAATATGGTCCTTTTTCTCCTCCCAATAATACCAACGCATCTTCTGGATTGGATGAACCAGCAAAATCTTCTATTTCAATTTTAAAATCCATGGCAGTGCCATAACGGTTGGTAACGTTAATATTCTTGGCATCTCTGTCTCCAGCATTCAATCTTAGCTCGGTCTTACCTGGTCCAATAATAAAATCACCTGCCGCAGAAAAATTTGGTAATTTTTCAATACTAAAAGCGTGCACTGGTTTTGCAACCACAAACACCAATAAAAGCATCACAATTAACAATAATCTTTTATTCATATTACTTCTATAAAAAACTACCATTGGATAACAATTGGTAGTTTATCATTTTAATATATACATAGCAAGGCCTACCTAGTAACAGCAGTTACTACAATACCAGCACTATAAGTACCGAAACTTTGGCCATTACCAACTGCAACCTCAGCTTTAAAATTAATAGTTGTGGTGATAGTAGTTACTCCAGTAGAAACCTCTCTGCTAGCTATTTGACGATTTGTTGTACTTAAGGCAACAAAACATTTTTCATAACTGATATTTGAACCCAAACCACAAGCACTACTATTATTTAGAAAAGCTGATTTTACATCAGTGGAAGAAACTGCATAACCAAAAGAAGAACTCGCGGTATTGTTGCCCCAAATGTATTCAGGGGTAGATGACCTGTAATCAGAAAAAACATAAGAAGGATTGGTGGTGTGAATCATGGCAGGAGTAGTAGACGCTTTAATGTATAAATCATATCCTTCAGCATTTGTCCTAACACCACAATCGGCAGTTATATTTGCTGTACCACCAGATAAACCAGAAATAGACCCCATATTTTTGGTACCTAACGGACAAGTCAATGATAATTCTGCCCCGACACTAACTTGAACATCAAAACTCAAAGTAGACGTAGGTGTGGTTGAGGCTGTTTGATCTACCGCCCCCACCAAATCCGCTTCAAAAAATAAAAATAAACTAACAAACAGGAAACAACTAATAGCAAATGAGCCGATAATTTTTTTCATATTTTATTTACAATCTATCTATATGTTTTGACTGTTGTTATTATACCACATTAGTCCACTGAAAGTAATCCACACCCTGTGGATATGTGGATAGAGATTAACTATTATATCTAAACATAAAATTAAAACTTGAACATTTCGCTATATCATGTTAATATTACCCAATAAACGGGCTGTAGCGCAGTTGGTAGCGCGCGTGGTTCGGGACCACGAGGTCGGAGGTTCAAATCCTCTCAGTCCGACATAGGTACGCCGAAGCAACAGCAAAGGCGACCAAAAAACACACTCAACGAGTGTGTTTTGTGTTTTATTTTAATGCCGCTTTTACCAGCCCTACAAACAGTGGATGTGGCTGAGTTGGCCGAGATTTGAATTCTGGGTGAAATTGAGTACCCACAAAAAATGGATGATCAACCAACTCCACTATTTCTACCAAATTTTGCGCTTCGTTGACACCCACTATTTTCATCCCGGCTTTATCTATCGCCTCACGATATTCATTGTTAAATTCATAACGATGGCGATGGCGCTCACTCACATTTTTGGCATCATACAGTTTGGCTGTTTTGCTACCACTTTTTAGTGCGCAATCATAAGCACCAAGTCGCATAGTACCACCATATTTATTTTTACTAACATTTTGTGCCTGCATTGGATTGATATGAATAATTGGATTTTTTGTTTTTGGGTTTACTTCAATAGTGTCAGCGTCTTTTAGCCCCAAAACATTACGCGCAAATTCTACTGTGGCCAATTGCATACCATAGCACAATCCAAGATAAGGCAATTTGTTTTCTCTGGCATATCGGATAGCCGCAATAATACCCTCGATACCACGATTTCCAAAACCACCTGGCACAATCAATGCATCATAACTTGAAAGTTCCTTCAATCTGGCTGGGTCTTTTTCATATGATTCAGAATCAATCCAAGTAAGCTCTGCTTCTGCCCCCTCACTCCAAGCCGCATGTTTTATCGCTTGAATTACTGAAATATATGAATCCGCCAAAGTAAAATTACCAGTAGAAAAATATTTTCCGGCTACCGCAATTTTAACCTTCTTTTTAGCCGATTTCATTTTAGTAATAAACTTGTTCCACTCCCCACTCTTGTTTTGTTTGTTCAATTTCATCTTCAACCGTTTGGCCAACAAGTGACCAAATTTCTGTTTTTCATAACAAGAAGGAACATCATAAATACTATCTACATCCGGAGCAGAAATCACATCCTCTTTGGATTGCAACCAACAAAAAAATGCCAACTTCTCACGACGCGGTTTGTCCAATTCGGTCTTGCCACGAGCCACGATAAAATCCGGTTGGATACCACTATTATTGAGAGTACGAGCCGCATGTTGAGTCGGCTTAGTTTTCATTTCGCCAAGATGAGATGGAATAGGCAAATAACTTACCAACACAAAAGCCACATCGTTGGGATTGTCCAACTTCATCATACGAGCGGCATCCAAAAATAAAATATTTTCATATTCACCTACTGTCCCGCCAATTTCTACCACCATCACCTCAGCTTGAGTTTTTTCTGCGGCCACTTTTAAACGACTAATTATTTCCATTGGAATATGAGGAACCACTTGTACACAATGACCTTTATAACCCATACTACGTTCTTTTTCTATCACACTCAAATACACACGACCGGTGGTCATATAATTGGTAGAATATAAATTGGTGTCCAAAAATCTTTCATAATTTCCAATATCCTGATCGGTCTCATCGCCATCTTCAGTCACAAATACTTCGCCATGCTCTACCGGATTCATCGTACCGGCGTCCACATTTATATATGGATCTATCTTTAGCGCCGAAACATCAAAGCCATAATTTTTAAAAATGCGCCCAATCGAAGCGGCGGCCACACCTTTGCCAACACCACTCAAAACACCTCCAATGATAAAAATAAATTTTGTTTTCTGCATAATGTATTAATTACTGATAATTTTATTTATAAAAAAAGAAATTTTAACAAACCAAAAACGGACAGTGGTACGTCCGTTTTTAAAAGGTTTCAACTCTGACTGTTATTTGAGTCTCTAAACCGTGACTTAATTTTACTGTCACAGTATATTCTCCAGCTTTCTTTATATTCAAATTCTCAATCTGGCTTTTTTCAATTTTAAATCCTCGTTTGGTGAGTTCTTGATTCAATCGCTGTGGTCCAACGGAAGCGTATAAAATGCCGGCTTCACTCGCTTTTTCTTTAATCACAATCTCTAATCCATCCAAACGCCCAGCCAACGACTGCAAATCAGACAGTTCTTTTTCTGCGTCCTTTGATTCTCTGCGTTTACGATCACTCAATTCCTTAATATTCTTTTCTAGAGCCTGAACTGCCATGTGTTTGGGAAACAAAAAATTGCGTGCATACCCCTCACTTACCTCTTTGATTTCGTCTGTTTTCCCCACTCCTTTTACATCCTGTAATAGCACAACTTTCATAATTTATCCGGAATATATAAATAACTTGCTTTTTCCCCTATTTTACGCTAGTATTATAACACTAATGAATAATTAACGCAATTATGACCAAAATAAAACATATCGAAGAAAAACCCATTTTCAAAGCTGGCTTTATTACTATGGTTGGCCGTTCCAACAGCGGTAAATCCACTTTGCTTAATACTATAGTGGGAACGAAACTCGCCGCAGTTACCCACAAACCTCAAACCACCAGAGATATTATACACGGGGTACTAAATACTGCACAAGGGCAGGCTATTTTTGTTGATACTCCTGGTATTTTAAAAGAGAGACATAATCCATTGGCCGGAAAACTTACCGAACGTGCTCAAGAAGCTCTCAAAGAAATTGACGCTATTTTGTACGTAGTTGATCCAACCAAAGCGATTGGGGCTGAGGAAAGATTTATTTTATCTATTCTACGAAAATTGGAAGTACCAAAAATTTTGGTATTAAATAAATCCGATCTTCCAGAAAAAGAAAAACACTATTTGGAAGATTACAAACAACTGTCCGATGAATTTGATGCCACCTTTGAACTTTCTGCTCTAATGAATCGCCACATTCAACCACTAATAGAAAAAGTATTTGAATTACTTCCAGAAGGAATACCGATGTACGAGGGTGACCAAATTACTAATATCGGCAAAGGCAAATGGATCGCGGAAGTTATCCGAGAAAAAATATTGTTGGCCCTTCGCAAAGAAGTGCCATACTCAATCAATGTGGAGGTGAGGAATATTGAAGACAAGGGAGACCTGATTGTTATCGAGGCCGTAATTCTAACTTCAGAAGCACGATACAAAAAAATGATCATCGGAGCCGGCGGAAGAGCAATAAAAGAAATCGGCATCGCCGCACGCAAGGAATTGGCAACTGCATTAAATAAAAAAATATATTTGGAATTGGAAGTTGAGACTGACCACCATTGGGAAGATCGCGCGTAAAGAATAAATTATTCTGACAAACAAAACACCACGGATATAATGACTTTTTCGCTTTTTTCACCCGCGAGGGTGAAAGGATGAGCCTCGGCTCATAACCCGCTCAATAAGTAATTATATCCGTGGTGTTTTTTATTATTCAAAAATTCCCTATTTTATTCCTGTCACCACGGGCTTCACAGCGACTGGTTTCACAACTGTTGGTTTTGCATTCAATATACTAATTGCTTTGGTAACCATAATATCAGTTCCAACTTTTTCCTTAGCCCAATCTTCTTTTACTTCCACATCTGGTTTGATACCTTCTTCATTTATATTTTTATCATTTGGGGTATACCAAAGAGCGACAGTAATTTTTACCGATGAACCATCGGACAAACTCTCATATTCCTGCACAGATCCTTTGCCAAAAGTTTTTTCTCCGATAATAGTGGCCTTTTTATGATCTTGCAGTGCACCAGCCAAAATTTCTGAGGCGGATGCTGAACCTCCATTTACCAGTACTACTGTTTTTATTTTTTCCAACGGATGATCACCAGATGTATAGTGATCATTTACGTCACCGTTGCTATATTTTTCGCTAACAATTTTTCCTTCTGGTATCCATTTACTAGCCATATCTACCGCCGAATCAAGATAACCGCCAGGATTATTTCTCAAATCAATTATTAATTTACTAATTTTTTTAGTTTGAATTTGTTTGATAGCTTTCTCCAATTCAGGCAAGGTGTTCTGATTGAACTGCATTACACGCAAATAAGCAATATTTGTGTTTTTTACTGAATACATTACTGATGGGATATTTATTTTTTGACGGACGATGGAAATATCTTTGGTTTTGGTAAAACCATTGCGCATGATAGTCAAAACTACTGTGGTGCTAGCTTGTCCGCGAATTTTTAACACGGCCATACTGGCATCCATATTGATGGTTATTACCTTATCAATCGCGTAGATTCTATCCCCAGGGAATAGCCCAGCTTTTTCAGCGGGGGTACCAGGCAACGGAGCTATCACAACTAGTTCATTATTTTTAATACCAATTTCCGCACCAATACCGCTAAATTCGCCATCTAGATTTTTATTAAATTCTTCAGCGGCTTTGGGTGGAAAATAAACAGTATAAGGATCACCTACTCCTGCCACCAAACCTTGCATTGCTCCATAAAAAAGATCAGAGTCACTAACTGGTTGTTTCGCATATTTAGTTTTCACTTTTTGCCAAACTTCCCAAAATTGATCGAACTCAACATCTTTTGTTAAATTTTTATCAACACTAAAATTTATAATGTTGGTACTCCAATCACTATTTTCAGCCGCGTTAGTAGTAGATCTCTTTAAAGCTAAAAATTGTCCTGCGGCAATTCCAAAACCAAATAACATTATCGCCATTATTACGGTAAAATATATTCCCGCATATTTGCGAGCGCGAGCTTTGATAGGAGTAATTTTTTCTGTTTGCATATTTTTATTCATTGATAATTTTAATGTCCGCACCTATGGAATTTAAGTTTTCATATAAATTCTCATAGCCTCTATCAATCGCATAAGTGTTTCGTAACACAGATTTGCCACTAGCTGCCAACATACATATAAGTACATTTACAGCTGGACGCAAGGCAGGTGGACAGATTACTTCATTGGCTTTAAATTTCGTCGGACCCTCCACCCATAGACGATGAGAATCCAAAAGCGTCACCATCGCGCCAAGTTTTTGTAGCTCTAGTGCATGCACTGCTCTATTTTCATAAGCCCAATCGTGTACCAAAGTTCGGCCATGAGCCTGAGTTAGTATCGGAATAAATAATGGTAAATTATCGATATTCAATCCTGGAAAAGGTCGCCCATAAATCTTATCGGATAATGCAGATAATTCACTTGGAAACACTTCAACATCTACCAAATTAAATTCACCATTTTTAGATTTTCTTTCATTTTTAATTTTATATTTTTGCCCCATTACTTCCAATTTGCATAATTCTAATTCTAAAAATTCTAACGGGCAACTATTTATCGTAATATTCGATCCTGTGGTAACACCGATGGAAATATAAGTCATCGCCACTATCGGATCAGGCATAATCGGATAATTTTTTACTGATTTTAGTTTTTCGACTCCAACTATTTCTAGCGTAGTGGTACCAATGCCTTTTATTTTGGCGCCCGCTTTGTTCAAAAAATAACACAAGTCTTGCACCATATAATTGGCTGAGGCCATCTTGATGACAGTTTTTCCTTGTGCCAATACCGCCGCCATAAGAACATTTTCGGTAGTAGTGTCACCAGATTCATACATCACAATCTTTGTCCCTTTTAATAGGGAATTTTTTACCAAATAAAAACAATCGTTTGATTCAATATGCACACCAAGTTTTTCTAGAGCATACCAATGCGGTCGCACCGTGCGCTCACCCAAATGACAACCACCGGCTTTCGGAACTTTATATGATTTGACTCTAGTGGCCAGTGCACCCCACAAAAACACAGATGAACGAGTTTTTTGCGAAGCATTTGGATCGATTTTTTCCATATTCAAATCGCCAGAGGCATCCACCTCTAATTTTCCTTTGTCGAGCCATTTGATCTTTACGCCAATACTTTGTAACAATTCAATAATCCTCTTTACTTCCTCGATCTCTGGCATATCTACCAATGTAGTTTTTCCTTTGATAGTAGCACAGGCGCACAAAATCGCCACTGCCGAATTTTTGGCGGATTGGTTTTCAATAGACCCTTTTAATTTTTTACCACCATTTATAACTAGATAGGACATACCCAATGTCTTTATTTTTTTATCATTTTATACTATACTACAAATAATAAAATTTTGCAAACCAGAATTTTGATTAATTGTGGCTTAAATAACGTTTATTATGGAATATCCTGGTTCCCATTTTACCCGTCCGTGGCGGTTGGCTGTGTTATCTTTGTTTATTTTGGCGTTCATAATAATCTCTCCGCTTTTGATTTTGTACTCTTCTGGTTATCGTTATGATTTTACCAACGGCATTGTCCAAGAAACCGGTGCTATTAGTATTGATATATTACCAGCAAATGCAGTAACTTACCTAAACGACGCAAAATTAGAGACATTCATTCCTGTTCGTCTGAAAAATTTAGCTAAGGGTAAATACAAAATCAAATTAACTGCCGAGGGATATTATGATTGGGAAAAAGAAGTAATCGTAGAAAACAAACAAACCGCTTATATTAAAGAAATTAAATTAATTCAGAAATCTGAACCTCAAAAAATATCTGATAATAAAATTGACAAACTTTATCTAGCTGAAAATAATAATTACATTATTTATCAAACACTTGGCAACCCTACAACTTTTTGGTTAAAAAATCTACTTGACAATACTGAAGAGATACTTATTAAAGGAACGTTCGGAAAAACCTACCAGGTGAACTGGCCGGTATCGAAAAATAATTTTGTAACCATTACAGCTATAGATTATTCGGAAATATATGTCATTAATGTAGAAGAACCAGCCAAACTATGGAATTTAGCAAAAGAAGAAAAAAATAAAATTATTAAAACTCAGTGGGGTGATTCTTCTCAACCAGAAATATTTTATTCCACTAAAAATCAACTAATAGTTATTAATGCTACAACAAAACAAAAATCTACCATTGGAAAAAATAACTTTTTGGATTGGTATGTAGAAAATGGTCAAATTTGGACACTGCAAACCACTTCAACAAACCAACAGCTAACTGTCGTAAAAGATACTTTTGGTTTTTCTAATATTCTAACTCAAATTAATAATATTTCTAATGTTGACAACAGAAAAATAAACTGGCGAATAATCAAAACACAAAATAACAGTATCTTATTAAAGAAGTCCGACGTTTCGGAAATGATTTTACTCGTTGAGGACAAACAATTTTATTTTTTTGGTGACAAATTACTATCCTCCAATTTTAATAATTGGTGGATAATGTGGACACCGTGGGAAATCACTACATATAGTCAAGGCGAAGATCCATTTTTACTAAATCGTTCTGGAGAACAGTTACAAAAAGTAATCGTGTTGGACGAATATAATACATTAGGATTGATTTGGGTAGACAAAATGACTGCCCTATTCCCCTACTATTTTGTTAGTCATAATTTATTAAATTATAAAATTTATGACGCTGTGGCGGATAGCCAAAAAAGAGAATTATATTATTCGGCCAACATCAACGGTCAAGATGGTTTGTGGAGAATAAATTATTAAAATATTATGAAGTTAACTACTTTTACAGACGGAGGAGCACGAGGTAATCCAGGTCCGGCGGCGACAGGCGTGGTGATCAAAGACGAAGACGGCCACACTATGGATGCCTATGGTGAATATTTAGGCGAACAAACCAACAATTTTGCGGAATATTCTGCCTTGATTTCTGCACTAAAACGGGCAAAGGAACTTGGGGCTACGGAAGTTGAATGTGTCTTGGACAGTGAACTAGTCACCAAACAAATGCAAGGATTTTATAAAGTGCGTGAACCGATATTACAAAAATTATTCATTCAGGCATACAATGCCGCCGCACAATTTAAAAAAGTAAAATACCGACACACCTTGAGAGAAAATAATAAGGAAGCCGACGCCGAGGTAAACAAAATATTGGACAAAAAAAATCTTCCTCATTAGGGAAGATTTTTAAATTAATTTTAAATCTCATTTTTTAGATCTTCTAATTTTTTACGAACATCGCGACTTACTTTTTTTGGCACGCGTATTTTGATTTTCACAAAATGATCGGCACGGGTAGTTCTTCCCAGATGAGAAATTCCGTGGCCTTTCATTTTTATCAATTGTCCAGACTCAATCCCCTCTGGAATTGTGAGCGTCACAGGCCCATCAATTGTCTCTACCTCTATCTTATCACCTAACACGGCTTGTGTGAAGCTAAGCTCACTCTCTGTATACACATCAAAGCCTTCACGATGAAAATATTTATTTGGTTTAATGTGAGCACGTACATAAAGATCACCGCTTTGACCGCCGTGAGGTGCCGCTTCACCATAGCCAGTCAATCGTAATGACTCGCCAGTATCAATACCGGCTGGGATCTTTACTTTAATATTACTTGATTTTGCTGTAATTCCGTCACCGCCACAACTTTTGCATTTTTTGCTAGATGTTTCTCCCCTACCTTGGCAATTTGGACAAGTCACAATTGTTTGCATCGTACCCAAAAATGTGCGCTGATTTTGTGCTACTTGTCCTTGTCCGCCACAGGTGTTGCATTTTTCTAGTTTGCTTCCTGGTTCTCCACCGGTTCCGTGGCATGTATCACACTGGCTTTGTTTGCGAAGATGAATTTCTTTTTCAATTCCAAAAGCCGCTTCCTTGAAATCCAATTCGACATCTACCTGGATATCACTACCGCGAGCTTGTCTAGCACCGCGAGAGCGACCGCCACCGCCAAACATATTGCCAAAAATATCACCGAGGTCTTCTCCACCAAAATCAAACTGAAAACCACCACCTTGACCACCACGTGCCTGACGCATAAAATCATCCCAATTTCCACCGCCACCAAAGCCACCTTGTTGTTCAAAATCTGAACCAAACTGGTCATATTTGGTACGTTTGCCGGCGTCATTGAGTACCTGATAGGCTTCATTTACTTCCTTGAATTTCTTTTCATCACCACCGGGACGATCTGGGTGATGTTGCATTGCAGCTTTTTTGAAGGCTTTTTTGATCTCGTCGGTGGTAGCACTTTTTTCTACCCCTAATATTTTGTAATAATCTTTGGACATAATTCACTATACTACTTAAAATAGATTTTCTGGATCGACGTGATAGAGAGTAGAATCTACTAATTGTTTTATACCATCTTCACCCTCCCAAACCATAGTTTCGCCTTTCAGTAATAGAAAAGATCCCATTTCATTTCTTATCCATGCCTTAAAAGACATTTCATTACAATTTTTGGCTTCAGCGTGTAATTTTGAAAGTTCTTCAATTATGTAATCCATATTACAATTATCGGCACTTAACGACCTGACAAAAGAAAGATATTTTTGGTAAACAGTTAAGTCGGGAAAAGTTAAAATTTTATTATGTAAATTTTTTAAATCACCATTTTCCCTAAATTTATCTTTCAAATAACCAAAATACATTTTAAATTTCTTCAATGGTTCTTGTTCGGCTCTTATTACCTCAATTTGTATTTGGCTTTCTCTTTCTCCAGTCATAAAGTTATTTAATAAACACACGGGCAGACTTAATATTCTGCCCGTATATTATATCATTATTTTATAATTATTTCACTACTTCGCCTTCGATTGGTTCATCACCTTTTTTCTCGTCGGCATTTGGTTGAGCACCGCCTTTACCTGCCTCGTCCGCCTTAGCTTTAGCGGCGGCGGATTCTTGTTGATACATTTTTTGACCAATCGCTTGAGCGGCTTTAGAAAGCTCGTCAGCGGCTTTTTTAATTGCCTCTACATCATCTTTATCTTTTACTTCTTTGACCGCTTTCAAAGTTTCATCCACTTTTGATTTTTCCTCAGCAGTCACCTCAATTTTCTTTTCTTCAACATCTTTCATCATTTTTTCGGTAGTGTATACCATAGAATCAGCAATATTGCGGGCCTCAATTAGTTCTTGTTTTTGTTTATCTTCAGTAGCATGTAACTCAGCATCCTTTTTCATTTTTTCAATTTCTTCTTTACTCAAACCAGAAGATGATTCAATGCGAATACTTTGTTCTTTGTTTGTTCCTTTGTCCTTGGCTTTCACATTCAAAATACCATTGGCATCAATATCAAAAGTAACTTCAACTTGAGGAATACCACGAGGAGCCATTGGGATACCATCCAAAATAAAGCGACCCAAAGATTTGTTATCACCAGCCATTGGACGCTCACCTTGCAAAACATGAATTTCTACACTTGGTTGATTGTCAGCGGCTGTAGAAAATGTCTGAGATTTGGAAGTTGGAATAGTAGTGTTGCGTTCGATTAATTTGGTCATTACAGAACCCATAGTTTCGATACCAAAGGATAATGGAGTGACGTCCAGCAATAGAACATCTTTTACATCGCCTTTGAGTACACCACCTTGTACAGCGGCACCCACAGCTACTACTTCATCTGGATTTACACTGATGTTTGGTTTTTTGCCAAAGAATTTTTCTACAGCGGCCAATACTAGTGGCATGCGAGTCATACCACCAACCATTACTATTTCATTGAGATCAATTACTTTCAATTTAGCATCTTCGAGAGCTTTCTTTACCGGTCCCATTGTTTTTTCTACCAAAGCGCCGACCAATTCTTCCAATTTGGAACGAGTTAATTTCATTACCAAATGTTTTGGACCACCAGCATCGGAAGTAATAAATGGCTGATTGATTTCACTTTCTTGAGCAGTGGACAATTCAATCTTGGCTTTTTCAGCGGCTTCTTTTATACGTTGCAATGACAATGGGTCATTACTCAAATCAATACCTTGATCTTTTTTGAATTCATCCAAAATCCAGCGAATAATTACTTGATCAAAATCATCACCACCAAGATGGGTGTCCCCATTGGTAGAAAGTACTTGTACATTATCTGGAGCAACTTCTAAGATAGAGATATCAAATGTACCGCCACCTAAATCGTATACGGCAATTTTTTGTTCTGTCTTTTTATCAAAACCATAAGCCAAAGCCGCTGCTGTTGGTTCGTTTACGATACGCAAAACTTTCAAACCAGCAATTTCACCGGCATCTTTTGTCGCCTGACGTTGAGAATCACTAAAATATGCTGGCACAGTAATCACCGCTTCAGTAATTTTTTCTCCTAGGCGTTCTTCAGCATCAGCTTTCATTTTACCCAAAATCATAGCCGAAATTTCTTGTGGACTATAATCCTTGCCTTGCATCTGAACTTTCACACCTTCGCCGGCTTTGACAATTTTGTATGGCATGAGTTTGAGATCGCGTTGCACTTCTTCATCTGTCCAACTGCGACCGATAAGACGCTTGATAGAAAACAAAGTGTTTTCAGGATTGGTTACTGCCTGACGTTTGGCCAACATACCCACTAAGCGTTCACCACTTTTGGAAATGGCGACAATAGATGGAGTAGTGCGAGCACCTTCTTTATTTTCCAACACTTTTGGCTGACCACCTTCGATGATGGACATACAAGAGTTGGT
>Ga0172379_10002124_pt1 | contig 36371 bp, 24 predicted proteins | sample GrowelOW334metaG_FD_119756 | JGI IMG/M metagenome (GOLD analysis project Ga0172379, IMG submission 119756) | Groundwater microbial communities from an aquifer near a municipal landfill in Southern Ontario, Canada - Groundwater well OW334 metaG | ecosystem: Environmental > Aquatic > Deep... | reverse complement strand
CGGGAAATTGACGGACAGATTATTCGTTTTAGAGTTTCTATTTTACCTATGGTTGGTACGGAGCTAAAAAATAAATTTGAAAGTGTGGTTATCAGGATTCTGGATGACAGAAAAGTTGTAAAGGATTTGAAGTTGCTTGGTCTCACCGGCTATGCCAACGATGCTTTTGAAAAAGCAATACGTCAGCCGCAGGGAATGGTTATCCTAACCGGACCAACGGGAAGCGGAAAATCAACGACGTTGGTTGCCGCTTTGTATCAAGTTATAGACCCTACAGTTAATGTACTAACGGTTGAAGACCCGGTTGAATATGTTATTGCAGGAGCCCGCCAGTTAAAGATTGGCGTCAAAATGAATTTTGAACAAGCCATCCGCAGCATTCTGCGTCACGATCCCGACATTGTTCTTGTAGGTGAAATGCGTGATAAAGAAACGGCGGAAGTAGCTATCAAACTTGCAAACACGGGACACTTAACGTTTTCGACTTTGCATACAAATGATGCCCCTAGCGCCGTTGCCCGTTTATATAAAATGGGAATTGAGCCGTTCTTAATTGCGTATGCGATCAATATCATTGTTGCGCAACGTTTGGTTAGACGACTTTGCAATAATTGCAAACAAAAAATAACTAAACTTGACGAGGCGCTAATGAAGTCTCTGGCGCTTGATTACGATGAATGGAAAAACTTAACCGTGTACGAAGCTAAGGGATGCGAAAAATGCGGGGGTTCTGGATATAAAGGAAGAATCGCTATTCATGAAGCGCTTTATTTTACTTCTGAGTTGAAACAGATCATCCTTCGTTCAGGCGAATCGGTTGATGAAGAAAAAATTCGTGCACAAGCAAAGAAAGATGGAACGCTTAATTTGCGCGAATGCGGAATTGAAAAAGTAAAACTTGGACTTACTTCTTTTGAAGAAGTAATTGCCGGAACTATGGAGGAATAAGCGATGATTGATGATTTAAAAAAAATCTTGTCAAAATTTCTTATCAGTGTTCCCGCTATGCTTTTAGGGCAAGACCGTACAAGTTATTTTGTTGAAAAATTTTCTCAGTTTACAAATGACGAGAGACTTTTGATGCAGAAATTTATCATTAAAGTTTTAACATTAATGATTGAACGTGAGGCTTCAGATATTGAATTCGGTGGAACCGGAAGCGATGGTTTTACCTGGATGAGAATTTTTGGAAAGAAAGAACGAGTTATTGACCTTCCAAAATTTACTTTGGATGAAGCGGCTATCTTAATTTTAAGTATGCTGAATGAAAACCAGCGGCGTTATCTCATGGTTACAAAAAGTATAGATTTTAGCTATACCTTTATGTATGAACGGAGAATGGAAAATGTAAGATTTAGGGCTACCTGTTATTTCGATCTAGACCACATTACCCTTAATATGCGCGCCATTGCTTCTCATGCCCGTACTTTTGAGTCTTATGAGTTTCATCCTGCCTTAACAAAAGTTTTAAGTCATCAATACTTTAAATATGGCTTAACCCTTATCACAGGTATTACCGGTTCGGGAAAATCTGCAACACTCGATGCAATTATCGACTATCATAACAAACTCGACTCAACTCATGTCGTTATTATTTCTTCCCCAATTGAGTACGTGCATAAGTCTGATAAATCAATCGTCAAACACCGTGAAGTCGGAAAGGATGTGTTAAGCTTTAAAGAAGGAGTTATTCAAGCATTGCGGCAAGACCCTGATATTATCGTAATTGGAGAAATGAGAGATCCAGACACGATAATGGCTTCGCTAGAAGTTGCCGATACCGGGCACAAAGTTTTTTCAACACTGCACACTTCTTCCGCGGTTGAATCAATTGATAGAATTGTAGCCGAGGTTCATCCATCCGAACAAGATCGTGTGCGCAACCGGTTAGCTGATGTTTTAACTTCTGTGATATCTCAAAAACTTGTTCCTACCGTGCATGGGAAACTGGTTCTTGCCAAAGAAGTTTTAATCGTAAACGCAAATGTGCGGGCAGCAATTAAGAATAATAATACCAGTGAAATTTATATGATGATCAATCAGGGAGGACCAGCTGGCATGAATACTTTGGAACAAGATTTAAAGCGCTTATATTTGAATAAGAAAATTAGCTTAGATTCAGCTATGGCATTTGCCAACAATAAAACCAGAATGCAACAAATTCTTTCAGCGTAAACTATGAAACCGCTTGTATGTCTATATTGTGAAGGTTCCGATTCAAAAATCGTCGTCGTTACCAAAGAGAACAACCAGATAAAAATTCTCCGAGCTGCGTCGGTGGATGTACTTGGATCAACACAGACCGCTAGTGAAGCGAACGCCGAATCAGTGCAAATGATTGCCGAAGAATCGGGAATTCAAATTGATTCAGGGGGCGGCGCAAATTTAAACATGCAGGGGTTTTCTTCCGGTGGTGTTTTTGAGAGTTTGGTTAATGCAGAAATGCGCGGAATTAAATTACATACATGCGAATTTATTCCGGTATTAACAGATCCCTCCATTTTTTATCAAGTCATCCCAAAGCGTCTTACTGATATTAAAGTAAAAACGGATGTATTAAAAGAGACAATTATTCAGTCTGACCGTCCTTTTGACCGCAGCAACGTTGGGATAACAGATTTAGCCGATGGAAATTCTCTTGCTTCATTTTTAGCACAGGAAGTTCCTTGTTTTAAAGTGATAAATAGCCTGGCGAAGTTTAACGGGAAAAGAGTTTATAAACTTACTTCAGTAAAATCGGCAGAACTTTCTCTTGCTTATTACGTCGCCAAAAAGAAAAAATTCTTCCCGGATGATTATTCCTTAATTGTTTACATCGGCAAAGAATACAGCAAACTGATTTTTTTACAAGGAAGAAAATTAAAACATATTGGCGCCACGCTTGATTTAGGAACTGCTAACCTTCACACGTATGATGTTTACTTTTCCAAAATATTATTGGAGATGGAAAACGGGGGAATTCCGAATCTTGACAACATCGTCGTCTGCGGTGAAGATGATTCGGAAAATTTAGTTCTTTCTTTTTACGGCACTTTCCCTGAAGCGAATGTAAGCAAACTTGAATTTGATAATATAGACGTTTCTGCTTTAAGTGAAGACGCCAGAATAAAAATATCATCCTTTAGTGTTCCATTTGCCGCAGCTGTTGAATATTTTGATGAACTTTCAAAAGAAACCAAAGGCATAAATCTTCTGCCAAGGTATGTTCTTGAAGAACAAAAAGTTTTTCAATTCGGATGGCACGGCTATCTTGTCCTCCCGCTTCTTTTTTTAACCGCTTTTTATTTTACACTCAACATTTTGAATAAACAAAATGAAATAAATAAATTAAAAAGTGAAATTCAGTTTCAAACTGAATTAAAGCGCCAAAACCTTTCCACCCTAATGGCGATAGACAATTTGACGGCGAGAATAAATAATTTTGATCAAACAGAAGCGATTCTTGACTCAGCTTCAACCGGAACAGGGATTTGGAACAAACTTCTTTTTAATCTTTCCGATTTTGTCGGGAGGAAAAAATCTTTTTGGGTTCGAAACATAATTCTTCCTGATAGCGCCGTTGTTACCATTGACGGACATGCTATCAATCGAAAAGTACTTACTGAATTTGCATCTAGGTTACAAAGCGCTTCATTGCAAAATATTACCTATGATCCCATCCGTGAACAAGATGCATACCGCTTTATGCTGACCATCAAAAAAGAAGAACTGTTGAAAGCCCGGCATGAATAGAAAATTAAAAAATACTTTTGCCCTGTTAGGCGTCCTTATTCTCCTCGGAGTTTTAGGATTCGGGTATATTTATATATTCCAAAAGCCGTCAATAAAAAATAAAACCGCGGAATTGACTTCTTTAAAGGCTTTAAGCTATGATCCAAATGTACTCGACTTGCAGCTAAAAGAAAAAATGACAAAAGCGGCAAAGTTAGACTCCATTCTTGCTGCAAGAAAATTTAATATCCCAAAAGATCTCTCGTCGTTAAAGTTTTATGATTTTCTTAACCAGCTTAATGTACGTCTTTCGGAAAAAGCAAAATTTAATATTGAATTTCTTGCACAGAAAACAGACAAAGAATTTTTATATTACGATTACCGTGTTACCGGCTATGGAAGCTATAATGACCTTTTCCAATTGATCTACGGAATAGAAGAAAGCAAAGAACTAAAAAAAATTACAAAATTGAATTTGAGCAACTATGTACTTGCCCCTGCCGACCAAGAACCTGAATTTTTAATTAATTTCACAATGAATATTGCCGTTTATTTTTCGACTAATGATAGATACGCTACCAAGGCATACTCGGAAAATAACTTGAACGCTCCTAAATTATATGATATTTTTTATCCCCTTATCCGGATGGAAATTCCGCCGAACACGCAAGGATTGCTTGATGTTCAGGGAGCTAGATTGCTTGCATTAGTTCCGGATGGCGCTTTCCTTGCAGATGCGCGTGGAAATTCGTTCTTACTTATTGAAGGGGATGAAGTTTATCTTGGGTACTTAACCACCATTGATTACAAATGGAAAAAAGTTACATTCGTTCTAAATAAAGGGGGAGTGGTTGAAACGGTTGTTTTAAATTTAGATAAGTCTTTAAGAAAATGAAACCCGGAATTTTTATGAAAACAATAATTATTATTTGTCTTCTTGTGCTAAGTCAATTCGTTTTTGCACAAGATCCATCGGAGCGTGATTTCAAAGGATATACTTCTCCCGATGAGTTAGTTACACTTTCAGCAAATCTTCCCTTCTCAAGCGCTATCGAATTACTGAGTAAAGTAAGTGAGTTGAAATCGGGAAGAAAAATTATTTCTACTGTAGAACGCAACGATCCTATTGGTGTAGAAATACCCAGTATGCCATATGAAAAGGCTCTTCTCGTTATTGTACAATACGCCAACTTGATGTACGAAAAGAAAGAAGACGTTATCATCATTAAAAGAAAACCTGATCCGATGGCAAAAGGCGGTGATGAAAATTTTGTTGATGCAAATACAAGAGAAGTTAAAATTTCCGCAGTCTTCTTTGAAATGGATACCGACGCTTTAAAACAGCGGGGGATCAACTGGCAATTTCTGCTTAGTAAAAAGGGATTGGATATTGGAGCGGGTATCACTACCACCGGACCGGCAAACGCTACTAATGCAGCTTCATCAACCGGCACAACAAGCGATGCGATAATTACAAGTACTAACTCCTTTTCCGCCGGCAGTTTTTTTGGCGAGGCGGTCTCTCTGTTTAGGTTTATGGAAAGCGAAAATTTAGGAGAAATTATTGCCAGCCCCAACGTTACTGTCCGTGATAAAAAAGAAGGATTTATTCAAGTCGGTTCTGATTTTTCAATTAAGCAAAAAGATTTTGCCGGAAACGTGACAGATGTTTTTTTTCAAACCGGTTCTATCATCAGAGTAACTCCTAGAATTTATAGTGATCAAGGGATTGATTATGTCTTACTGAATTTGACGGTTGAACGTAGCGCCGGATTTCCTTCCGCTTTGACGACCGAAATTCAAAAAACAAAAGCCACAACAGAAGTTCTAATGCTTAACGGTGAAGAAACGGTAATTGGAGGATTATTTTTAAATGAACAAAAATCCGAACGCATCGGAATCCCTTTTTTAAAAGATCTTCCCTGGTGGGTTTTGGGGCTTAGGTACTTAACGGGAAGTGACAAAATGACGGTAACAAAAAAAGAATTAGTGATCGTTGTGAAGGTGGATTTAGTTCCTACATTAAAAGAACGACTCGCTTTCCCGAATGGAGAAAATGTGATTAAACAAGAATTAGATAGCTACCGGAATAAAGTGAAATATTATAATTTCGATTTAGACAATAAAGAAAAAAAATAGGAGAGTCATGGAATCAATTTTAATTGTCGATGACGACCTTAATCTTTGCAAGGTGTTAGCAGAGGAATTAACCGAGATAGGGTATACCGTTCACTATGTTACTTCTGCGGATGCAGCGTTAGATTATGTGCAGCGTGAACCGATAGAATTAATGCTGCTGGATTTAAAAATGCCTGAAAAAGATGGGTTCGAGGTTTTACGTGAACTTAAAGCACGCGAAGTGCACTTTAAAGTAATAGTACTTACCGCCTATGCTGACGTCGTCAGCGCTATGGAAGCAGCCCGCATGGGTGCAACAGATTTTATTTCGAAACCTTATGACTTCGATGAATTGATAATTACTATCCGAAAAGTTTTACAAAAAGAGACGTGATTGAATGAAGATTAATTACCGTATCATATTAATAAATGTTGTTATTGTTGCGGTAATTCTTGGTGCCTCCGCCTCTGCCTTCTATTCCATCATGTATAATGTGCTCACGTCTCAACAGTCTAAACAACTCCTTACTTCAACAAATGATTTTGCTTTTTTATTTCACGGTGTTTCTAAAGACATAGATGATGCGTTTTCCCTTTTTCTCAACAAGAACGATCAAAAAGCTTTTTCTAATGATGCAATTTCCGTTTTCAAAAATCTTGATTTTGTAATTGAACTGAATTCCGACTCTACTTTTAATAAAGACGCAATTGCCTACAACAAAGAAATTATTTTACCAAAAGGGAATGCCAGGGTTTCTTCCTTTTTGTTATCGAACCCGTTAATTTTTTTTAATATCTATACAACGCCAAAAGGCAAGACCTATCTTTATGGAAGAAACATTTCTAAAGATTTTTTAAATGAGCTCTCGGGAAAGATCCGGGCTGAAATAGCCATTTATTATGATAATAACATCGTAGAGTATTCCAACGAATCCGTTAATCAGAAATATTTTTTCAGTCTTGCCGAAGCACTCAACAACCTGTCAATAAAAAACAATTATGATATTTTCACACAGGAAACGGAAGCGTCATATTTTCTTGCTGCCGTTTATAAAACGAAAGAACCTTTTCTAACGAATGATAATATCGGGGCAATAATTTTTACAACGATCAATGAGACACACAACCTTAAAAACAACCTTAAAAATATTTTGCTGATTTTAGGGGGCACGGGGCTGGCTCTTTCGGTGATCTTAACCCTCTTATTAACCTCAGGGATCAGAAGGCAAATTCACTTACTAACCGAAGCGACGGAGATAACAAAAACCGGCAATTTCTCAAGCCGCATGGTGGTTGAAACGAAAGATGAACTTGGCGCACTCGCTGTAGCTTTTAATACCATGCTTGATGAACTTGAAAGGAAAGAAAAAGCCCAAACAGAATATTCTGATTTTATAACGATGATCAATCAGAATCCTTCCTTAAAGGATATTTCGGATTCTTCATTAAAAAAAATAATTCGTATCACCCAATTCAATATCGGGGCAATTTATTCTGTTGTTGATGGAAATATTGCACAAGTCGGCTCGTATGGTGTGAATGAAAAGCAATTTGCAATAAAAGAAAAATCGGAATTATTCAAGCCGTTAGTTGAAAAGCTTGAAACGGTCGAGATCATCTTCAAAGAGGACCCGCCGATTATTTCGTCAGGATTAATGCAGATCAATTTAAAATATCTTCTTCTGCTTCCAATCGTCTACAATAAAAAAACTATCGGCATTCTTGAACTGGGTTCGGTGAATAAACCAACGGAGGAAGCAAAAGAATATCTTGAACTGATTAAAGAGCAGCTTGCCATTGGATTAACAAATGCTATTGCTTTTGTGCAAATGGAAAATTTGGTTTCCGAATTGAAACGGTTGAATGAAGATTACCAGAAGCAGAACGAACAAATAAAAATGCAAAATGATCGATTGGTAGAATTGCATGCGGCTCTTTCACAAAAAGCAAAAGAGCTTGAAGTTCAGAAACAGAAAGCGGAAGAGCTTACTCAACTGAAATCACAATTTCTTGCTACCATGTCGCACGAACTGCGTACGCCGATGAATGCAATTCTCGGATTAACAGAGTTGGTACTTGAAGATAAATCAATTTCTTCTAAAAATAATGAGCGGCTTTCAGTTGTGTTGCGTAGCGGCAAACGGTTGTTAAATCTGATTAATGATATTCTCGATCTATCCAAAATTGAATCGGGAAAAATGGAAATAAAATTTGAGAATTTTATTCTTGACGATTTGCTTGATGAACTGCATGCGTCATTCGCAAATCTTGCAAAAGAAAAAGATATTGAACTTCGTATTGTAAATAGCGCAGAAGAGAAACTTTATCTTACTACAGACCGCACAAAGCTTTTGCAGATTTTAATTAATCTTGTCGGGAATGCAATTAAATTTACAACGGAAGGTCATATTGAAATTCGTGTCTCTTTACCTAAAAATAATCTTTTAAAAGTTGAAGTTGAAGATAATGGGATTGGTATTTCTGCAGAACAGCAAAAATATATTTTTGAAGAATTCCGTCAGGCTGATGCCTCTACTACAAGAAAATTTGGCGGAACCGGGCTAGGGTTATCAATTTGCAAAAAATTTGCCGAAATGCTTAAAGGAAATATTTCAGTAAAAAGCGAACTGAACAACGGCTCAATATTCACAGTTGTTCTCCCGGTTGAGGTCGTTCATTTAATTCACAAGAACCAAGTGGATGAAACGATTGTGAAAACATTTGATGATGCCGAACATAACCCGGTACTCATTATAGAGCATCAACATGATATCCGTCAGATGATTGCAAATTATGTGAACAGTAAAGGTTATGAGACGCTTTTTGCAGAAAGCCCTGACCAATGCCTTGCGCTAGCAGAACGGATGCTTCCGTTTGCTCTTCTCCTTGATGTCTCTTTTCCTGCATTAAATTTCTGGAAAATAATTTATGCTTTGCAAGCAGATCCTGCCACAAAAAAAATCCCGATCGTTTTTTATTCTGTAAATGACACACAAAAAAATGGTTTTGCCCTTTCGCCAAATGAAATTCTTGTTGAACCGTTATCGCAAGAATCAATTACGCAAGCAATAATAAACGGGCGGGAGTTAATTCAAAAAGAAGAACCAAGTTATGCACTGCTCGATGATGAAACGAGTGAAAGTATTTTTTCTTCTCTAAATTTGAATTTCCACAGGTATGATGAATTGGAAAAATTTAATTTTGAAGAAGATGTAATATTTGTAAACCCATTCTATAAAGGCGGTAATGCACTAAAGAAATGTTCTGAAATATTTCACACACCCGGAGGATTTCAGAAACTACTTTTCATGGTTCTCCCGGAAACGCTTTCTGATGAAGAGATTAAAACCGGTCAGGAATTAATAACCGGTTTAGCCGGTACTTCAAAAGTAAGTGCCTACGAAGTTTTAAAAATTATCCGTAATGCTTTTTATTTCCTTGAAAAGGGAAAGCAAAAGGGGATGCCGTCATTTGAAGAAGAAGTTGTTGAAGCCGCCGGGAGTACTCAACTTAAGAAAGAAAGAACCTACGGAGAAAATTTTGTCGGAGAAGTTTTAATTGTAGATGACGATCCCGACAGTCTTTTTACGATTAATGAAATTGTTCAGAAATGTAATTGCGTTACGGTCCTGGCAAAAAACGGGAAAGAGTGTCTTGAGATCCTCGAAAAACAAAAACCGGACGTCATCCTTCTCGACATCATGATGCCGGTTATGGATGGATTCCAAACGTTAAAAATGATTAGGGAAAAATCCGAGTTGAAAGATATTCCGGTTATTGCGGTTACCGCTAAAGCAATGATAGAGGACCGTGAAATTATTTTAAAACAAGGATTTGATAGTTATATAACCAAACCAATTAATTCGGGTGTCCTGGCTTTTCGTTTAACCAAAGCCTTAACAGAAAAAAAAGCAGCGCTGCATGAAAAAGATCTTAGTCATAGATGATCAACCGGAAAATATTTTTTATTTACAAGACCGGCTTCAAAAAGAAGGATTTACCGTTCTTTCCGCAAACAGCGGAAGAACCGGCATTGAAGCCGCTATAACGCAATTGCCGGATTTGATCCTCCTCGATATTATGATGCCCGAAATTAGCGGACTTGAAGTCTGCCGGTTTTTAGTGCAAGATTCCCGCACGTCCAGAATTCCAATCATTCTGGTTACAGCAAAAACTTCTGCGGAAGATATGCGCGAGGGATTGCAAGCAGGCGCCGTAGACTATATTAAAAAACCAATCAATAAAATTGAACTGCTCGCGCGTGTTAACTCCGCACTGAAAGTAAAGGAATCTCAAGACCTATTTCTTGAAGTTGAAAAAATGAAAACTTTTACTGCAACGGTTGTTACTGCAAATCATAAAATAAAACAACCCCTAACACTTATAAAGCTTTCGCTTACGGCTATCAAACGGGAATTACATAAAGAGGAGTTAAATAAAGAAGCCATCAGCAACAAGATGAAATATATAGATATTGCTGTTGGCGAAATTAACGACATTTTAGAATTGTTAAATCAGGTTGAAAAACCAATCTTTGCAGATTATGTCGGCGATATTAAGATGATCGATATCGGGGATAAGGAAAAACCATTACAATAATTTTTTTACAGTTGCGAGCATCGTATCAAAGTCATAAGGTTTGTTTACAATTGCGTCGATCTTAAGCCCCTTAACTTCTTCTGAATCAGCTAATCCCAAACTTCCGGAAGATAAAATTATCGGAATAGTAAAACCGAGTTCTCTTATTTGTTTAATGCATTCTGCGCCGTTCATTTCCGGCATGTTGTAATCAATAATTGCCAGATCAGCTTTTATTTCCTCTGTTAAAACTTGAAGCAACTCTTTCCCGTTCGGAACTTTAATAACATAAAAATCATGTGATTCCAAAAGTTCGCCTAACAGATCCTGAAGCATCTCTTCATCGTCGGCAAGCAGGATAATTTTTTCCGAAATTTTCTTTTCTACAGCGGAAGAATCTTCGTAAGCCGGTAGGTAAACATCAAAACAAGTTCCGCGGTTTATCTCGCTCGAAACATGAATTACTCCGCCGTGAGCTTTAATAATACCGTAAGAAATGTAAAGTCCAAGTCCCGAACTGTTTTCACCCCCTTTGGTTGTAAAATAAGGGTCAAAAATTTTAGAAAGATTTTCTTTGCTTATGCCGCTGCCGTTATCCTTTACGGTAAAACAAATAAAATTTCCATGAGGCAGAAATGGAAATAAATGGGCATCACTTCTGTGAACCGAAACATTTTTAGTGGTGAGAGCAATCGAACCGTTTTCCCCTACTGCGTCTCGAGCGTTGATACAAAGGTTAAGTAGGACCTGGTATATTTGCGTGCTATTCCCTTGCAATTCGTAAACATCGGAGCTCAGTTGAACAGAAAAATCTATAGAAGCCGGAAATGTTTGTCTAACAACTCCGGCAATCTCATTTGCCAACTGGTTTGGATAAAGAATTTCCTTTTGCTTCGGTTTCGGTTTTCCGTATGCAAGGAGCCCTGAGGTTAAATCTTTAGCGCGAACCGAACAACTTTCAATATTCTCAACTAATCTTAAGGCATCAGAGTTAGAAGCAACTTTTTTCTTTAAAAGATTTACGCTCCCAAAAATGCTTGAAAGCAGATTGCTGAAATCGTGGGCAATACCGCTTGTTAATTTACCGAGTGATTCAAATTTTTGTTTTTGAATAAGTTGTGTTTCAACGGCTTTATTCAACTCAAGTGAACGGATTATTTTGGCGGCGCTTATAAATAAGCCTGCGGAAAATGCAGAGGATTTTTTTTCGCTTTTAGTAAACGGTGTACTATTTCTTCCCCATATTAATACGAGTTGTTCACCATTTTGAATTTCCATGAGGAGAACTTGAAGATGCTTTACGTGCAACCCTTCAGAGAGAATTTTAGAATTTTCTTCTCCGTTTTCGCTCAGAAAAAAAGACGTGTTGTTTGAAAAATAATTTTGTAATTCGTCTTCAGATAAGTTGAGGGACGATCGGGAATAAATAATTTGAGGATATTCATTTTTTAACAAAACAAACAGTTCAATTTCTGTTTGAAGTTGTTCGCGAATTTCTTCGCCGACAAGTTTTGCCGAGATAGCTAAGTCCGGCCGGTCGGCTAGACCAAATAAGAGTTCGGGATAAAATTCTTTGTTTTTCACAATATTGCTGCCGTTTAGATTATTACCCTTTTTCCAAATGATATTTTTTAATTTTTGAATAAAGCGTCTTTTGACTAATTCCCAATTGTTTTGCAGAGTTTGTTCTTTCCCAACCGTTAAGCTCAAGAATTTTTAAGATATGTGATCGTTCGAGATCATCAATCGATAATTCTTCATCTTTATGTTCACCGGTATTTTCCGAAACCACAACCCCATGCAATTTCTTTTTTTTCTTGGAGAGAAAAAGATTTTCCGGAAGGATTGTGTTGTCGTCTGAAAAAATGATAGCCCGTTCAATAATATGCTCTAATTCTCTAACATTTCCCGGGAAGTCATACTGCATTAACGCTTCGATGGCTTTTTCATCGAATTTACGCGGTGCGCGAATGGGAGATTTTGATTCAAGGAAAAAATTTGCAAGCGTTAAAATATCTTCTTTCCTTTCGCGCAACGGTGGAACAATAAGGGTAATGACATTCAAACGGAAAAGCAAATCTCTTCGAAATAATTTTAACTCCGTTTCTTCTAAGAGGTTTTTATTTGTTGCCCCGATAACCCGCACATCCGAAGAGAGAGAATTGATGCCGCCAACGCGCCGGTATTCTCCGTTTTCTAAAAAACGTAACAACTTTGGTTGAATATTTAAACTCATTTCACCAATTTCATCAAGAAACAGTGTGCCGCCGTTTGCAATTTCTACAAGCCCGGGCTTTGAAGTTTTTGCGTCGGTAAAGGCTCCTTTTTCATACCCAAAAAGTTCGCTTTCAATCAGCTGATCAGGGAGCGAGGCGCAGTTGATCACAACAAAAGGTTTTAATCTTCTTGCAGAATGTTGGTGAATAAAATCGGCGAGCAATTCTTTTCCCGTCCCGGTTTCTCCTTCGATCAAAATATTTGATTCCGATTTTGCGGCTTTTTCCGCCAAATTAATAAGTTGATTCAGCATCTCGCTATCTCCGATTATTCTGCTTGCGCGATGCTGTTTGGCTTGTTTGGTTAACGCTTCGTTTTGAAAAAGAAGATCGCGGTGTTCTAGTGCCCGCTTTATGGTAAGAAGCAGTTCATCAAAATTGTAAGGTTTTGTTATAAAGTCATATGCTCCGAGTTTGATACAATCGATGGCTTTTCGTATTTCGGAGTCGGCGGTAAGGATAATTACTTGTATCGATGGGTAATATTCTTTCACGAATTTTAAGACTTCTTCCCCTTGCATGATCGGCATTTTAAGATCAAGCAGCAGAAGATCATAGTTCCTTTTCTTCATGTTTTCAATGGCAAATTTACCATCATAAACCATATCGATTGAAAAAAACTTATCCACTAACTGCTCTTTTAAAAGATAGCAAATAGTTTCATCATCATCGCAAACAAGAATTTTTGGGTTCGTATTCATTTTTCTAGTTATTATACAATACAAAAATAACAAAACCTAACCAACTGAAAACACTTTCCAGCAAATATCTGCATGAAAGAAGGAGAAACCGCCTGCTCAAATCGATTCAGGCAAATGTAAAAGTTTTCCAGGCGAAGCGACTAGAAAAAGATTCGAAAATCAAATAAAACTGGATCAGTTACCATGGCACAATTATGGTTTACTTTCTTACAAGAAACTTTAATGTTAATCAATAAAAAGGAACAAGAAATGAAAAAACTTTTATTCTTACTCGTAGGAGTGATGTTGTTTGGGGCATCAACAGGTATAGCTCAAGTTAATCCGCCTAAAAATTTACAGGCTACTGTTGTTTCTTCTTCGATGATGAACTCAGTATCAGTAATGCTTACCTGGGAATATTCTCTAACAGCCACCAACTATAATATTTATAAAAAAGAGGGAACTGGTGCTGATTCAGGAAAATATGGGAAATTATGGATGACCCGTGAAGGAAAGTTTGTTGACCATGGAGTAATATTCGGAAAGAAATATTCCTATTATGTTACCGCCATCTCAAATAATCAGGAAAGTGTCCCTTCCGACACCGTTGTAATTGAAGTAACGCAAGCCAACGATATTGTTGCAAAAGTCAGTGGAACTGTTTTTGACGATACGACGAATGCCCCGCTTGGAAGAGCAAAAATTGAGTTTTTACCAGCTTCATTTATGTCGGGTCCTCCATCATTTGAAGTTACAGACTCAACAGGTTCCTTTAATTTAAAATTAAAACCAGGTGAATATTTCATTTTTACCGGAGCTGAAGGGTATGCGCCTGAGTTTTATGACAACGCCCAAACGATGCAACAAGCTACAAAAGTAACTTTTAAAAGCGGAGACTCTCTTTCATTTGCAATTGGATTGAAACAACTTGTTAAACCAAACATCTTCTCAGTGTCCGGTTCAATTAAGGATGCTTCGGGAAATGTACAGCAAGCGTTAGTTGCGGCTATTGTTACTAATAGAAGATTGAATCACTCACCCGAACCCATGGGACATAGTGTAATGGTAAGAACTGACGAGTTGGGAAATTTCAAAATTTTTGCTAAAGAAAATGATACGTTGGTGTTATTCATTAATCCCGCAAATCACTCGTTATTGAAACAATATTATAATAATAAGTCAACTTTTGAGACCGCAGATAGAATCGTAATTTCACAAGACATTACAGACATTAATATTACGCTTGCATCAAAAGCTGTTTATGCCAATAGTGTTAATGGAGTTGTGGTTGATTCTGCTTCTTCATTACCGTTAAAAGCTATGGTTTATGCTTATCAGAAGAAAACAAATAACCGTCAAGGTTCGAGAAATTTTGTGCTTTCAGACAGCCTCACCGGAAGTTATTCACTTGCTAATTTAGAACCTGGGACATATTATTTATTAGCCTCGGCACGAGGTTACCGTCCAACATTTTTTAAGTATGATGGAACACAAACACATAACTGGAAAAATGCAGATTCAATTATTGTAACTGAAAACGGTGTTGTGAACAATATAAACTTTGCTCTAAGCAAATCATACGCGATGGGAAACGCAATCGTTTATGGAAACATCGTTGACGGCAACGGAGAGAATGTTGAAGGCGCAGTTGCTTCGTTGATTGATAACAACGGAGAAGTAGTAAATTCCACCATATCTGATCTAGACGGCTCGTTTGTACTTGATGGACTCTCATCGGGCAGCTATCAATTGGTTTCTTCAGTAGTTGATTATAGTGAATCGGAAGTTAATGATGTAACGTTGGAGTCCTCTAACAATTATCTTAATGTTGATCTTGTTTTAGCCGCAGACGGATTAACGTCTATCTCATCCGACTCAAAGATTGTTACGGATTTTACCTTAGGTCAGAACTACCCGAATCCGTTCAATCCAAGTACGGTAATCAACTATCAACTTCCCTCAAACAGTTTTGTAACAATAAAAGTGTACAATGTTATTGGTAAAGAAATTGCCACCTTGGTTAATGAATATCAACCAAGCGGAACTTACGCAAAAGTGTTCTCTGCAAACGGATTAAATTCAGGCGTCTATTTCTACATGATCAAAGCAGGCAACTTTTCTGCAACAAAGAAAATGATTCTCATTAAATAAAAAACAACGCCTCCTCTTTTAGGAGGAGGCATTTTAAAGAACTAAAAAAGGAAAACAAAAATGTCGAACATAAAAAATCTTTTGCTGAAACTTTCTTCAGCTGCTCTTGTTCTGTTCTTTGTAGCTTTTATCGGGTGCAAGGATTCACCCACAAGTTCGGTAGATAATTTGGAACCGACAACCGATCAAGCCGCTTTGGAAAAAATAACCTTTGAAGATTCCGCCCTCGCTTCATTCGAGCAAAATTATAATGAAGAAGGGATGATGGATGTGAGTCTCCAGGGGCTCGCAAAAACTACTTCGGAAATCTTTCCTGTAAGAGTAGGGAGAAAGATTACATCGGTTACAAAAACTTTCACACTTAATCAGCTTTCGGATACAACCGCCGATGGAAATTTAGTACTTGTCTTTACCGGAAATCTTCTCATCGGTGTAACGAAAGATACTTCGATGAAAACAATTGATACCGTAATCTCAAAGCCGTTCGTAACTACGGTTGAACGGAATGTTAAATTTGTTAAGGTTGCAAATACCAAGTATCCGAAGATGAACTGGAAAGTTTCCGCATCATCACTATCAAAAGGGGGAACGAACAGCCCTAATATTTATATTAAAAGCATTACGGTAAAGCTTCCTTCAGGCGATGTTATTTCTGTTACCGATCCATTGAATTTTTATATGTCTCATGGATTAGGCAAGATGAAACAAATGCCTTCCATTTCAAGAAATCAAGAAGTAACAGTTGAAGTTGAAGTACATAGTGCTTATACTAGTGAAGATTTTGTTTCGTTAACGCACGGCGCGTGTCTTGGTAATAAGATGAATCGCACAAAGAAACTTTTAGCATTGGTATCCGATGACGGACTAGGAAATAAAGTTTATTCACAAACCTTTAGAACCGGTTTGCCAATGGGATTTTTCTCTACCGTAATTGATGCTATGCCGGCGCAAGTTATAAAAGATGACACAACCCCGGTTGAATCAAGTGCTTGGGGATTTCCTTATGTCGTTAAATAGTTTTTTTCAATGATGTTATAGATAACCGTTGCTGCAGGTTTTGCCTCTTACCGCAGTAACGGTTATCACAGTGTTCTTAAAAGATTGTAAAAAATTCGACTTTCGTAATAGCAATTATTCTCTTATTTTTCTAATGCAAAACGAGCAACAAAAACTTATTCAATGAAAAAATATTTTCGACATACTATCCTTCTTCTCTTTACGGCGTACTTCTTCGGATGCGGCAAACCTGGTCCTACGGAATTGGTCAACGATATTCCAAATGAAGAAGAACCGCGGCAAATAGAAGTCCTTGCTTTAAATCCGGATGATGCCCTCTATAAAGGGACCTATGATTCAACAGGACTATTAAATGAAATGCCTAAGGCAGAGAATTTTCTATTCATTAGCAAGAACGTTGTCTCGGAAAAATTTCTTTCAGTTGGAAATGATATCGCTGAAGTTTTCTTTTTTGATAATGCACAGCCAATAGTTTTACCGAATGGAAGAATGCTTGGCTTTGGGATGAAAAAAGTTAATCCTCCGAAAATCAACTCAGTTCAAACTAGAGAAGTTATGCATAGCATCCAATATGGCAGGAGTTCTTCAGTAACGGATACGACTCTAGGTCCAAAGTATATGCTTAGTAGATCAGGCTTTATGGGCGATGCACTCTTCTTAAAATATGACAACCCGGTAGATTTTGAATATCGAAAAGTGATGATGGGTTCAAATGTTCCAATCAAATTTTCTATAACTATGCCGGATCAAATTGTTGGAAAAGTAAACGTTACCCAGGGCAATAAGGGAGAAAAAATTTTACAGCTCGAATGGAATAAAGCAACTAAAGATTCGGTTGAAATTATTATCGGTGGAAAAATGAAGAATGAAAAAACTGCTACCGCATTTTTTAAACTTCATGTAAAAGATAACGGACATATAAAAATTCCTCCACAGTTAATAACAGCTATTCCCAAAAACCGGTTTGACCGGTTGGTCTTTACCTTTGTAAGGAAGGCGGTTTCCCGCCGGGTTGAGCAATCGCTTGAATTTTATACAGTTAGTCAAAACACACACAGCATTATTATAGATTATCCTTGAGAAAAGCGGCAAGTTACCTTTTATTAACTTTTTATATTTTTTTAGGCAAAGGATTTTCACAAGAATCCTTTTCGTTAAATGGATTTAAAAGCCTTATGAGCAAAGATTTTATCTTTTCGACGGAGACTAATCCCACTAATTTTTCTTCGGCAAAAGATCTGGCAATGGGGGTTTCCTTCGGGAGCGAGGTTGCTTCGCAAACTACTTCCACGCTGTATGCACTTGGGATTGCTAAAACGTTTGGCAATTCGAATATTTTTCTTCGCTATTCTCCCGGATTTTTTAAAGAATTTTCTCTTCTAAAAAATCAATCAATTCTAGGCAACGACTCATCCGACATTTCTCTTAAAACCGATTTGAAATATCAGGAATATTTTTCTGCGAGCTATTCATATAAGATCAGTGAAAAACTAAGCGGCGGGGTTACGTTAAAATATTTTACCGAGGAATTTAGCCAGGACGCAATTGGCGCGGTCTTTTCCGATACTTCCCTTTCTTTGATAAGGTCGAACGAAACCGAATCGATGAAGTTGTGGAATTTTCAATTCGGTGCAGACTATCTTTTTACTCCTTCGCTTTGTTTATCTCTCTCCGCCTCGAATTTTTTTAATATGAAAAATGGTTCGCTAAACGAAACAAATAAAGCATTCGAGCTGCGAACCCCCAAGAATGTTCGCATCGCATTGTACACGGAGCCATTCCCCCATGTTGAAATGAATTTTCTTTATGAGACGGCAAAGGCTATGCAAGTTGCCCTCGGACAAACTTTTACTTTTGATAAAAGCTCAATCTCTTTGAACGTTAATTATTTTTCCGACTTTTCTCTCCGTGGAATGCAGCCTTCGGTAACGTTCCGGTACGGAAATATTTGCGCTTCGATTCTGGGAGTCGTCTACTTTTCCGATATTCAAAAAACTGCTACATTAAGCGAACTTACTGCAAACGGAATTTCAAATTTGACACACAATAAATACAGCAGCAACAAAGCGATAGTTAATCTTTCGTATCTCTTAAACACATCGCAAGAAAAGTTGGTACAGTTTATTGATGTGACGGTGCCAAATTCATTGTTTCCCACTTTCACAGATCGGTTTGCTGACGAACCGTTTGCCGTTGCGCGAGTTGTAAATTTATCAGATAGACCTGTTTCCGTTAAGCCAAGCAGCAAAATTGATAAAATTAATTCTGAAGTGATTTATTCCCCCGGCGTTTTGGTTCAGCCAAAAGATACGGCGTCTATCCCTTTTTATACGGTCGTTTCGGAAGAATACTTTTCTGCCAAGCATGAAATATCTTTTGCTAATTTTTATGTTACCACTGAAAACCGCGAAGCAGATGACGAAATACAAAAACCGTTACTCATTAACTCCTCTAATGCATGGGATGGAGTTGTGGGTAATCTGCGCTATTTTGTTAAAAAAGATTTTGATTTTTCAGCCGCAACAGCAAAACGTCTTCTCGCGAAACATAAGATTGAACTGGATACAATTAATCCGATACTTTTAAATTATCTACAGGCAAAAATTCTTTTTACCGAAATTATTCCCGGGATGCTTTATGTTGCCGACCCGTTGGCATCGAGTGACCTGGTGCAGTTCCCGCACGAAACCATTGATATCAAAGGGGGAGACTGTGATGACCTTTCCGTTTGTCTCGCTTCTTTCTACGAAAGCATTGGTATTGAAACAGCATTTGTGGATTATAAAACCAATGAACAAAGCCGGCATGTAAATATTTTATTCAATACAAATCTTTCTCCGGCTGAAGCAAATTTAATTACACAAAATGATAAAAAATATTACATCAGGAAAAATTCTTCAGGTGAAGAAAAAGTTTGGATTCCGATAGAAACTACCGAACGATCCAATTTTATGAATGCATGGGAAAAGGGAGTTGAAATATTTTCAAACGAAGCCCTCGACCAATTGGGGCTTGCAAAAGGGACTGTTCAGATCATTGAAATTTATTAAACTTGTTTAACGAATAAGAGATACTTATGAAAAAAATAATGATGATGACCGCTGTTTTAGCCTTCTCACTTTTTGCTCAATCATATAAAGTAGAAAAAGTTGAAGGCAATGTTAAAGCCTTGATCGGGAACAGCGAACAGTGGGTTGATGTAAAAGAAGGATCGATGGTCTCTTCGTCAACAGTATTGATGACAGATAAAAACGCCGTAATTATGCTTTCAGGGAGAGGTATTAAATTTACCTTGAAACCTTCGGCAGCGTTATCGGTTAACAGTTTAAAGCGAATGACGATTGACGAACTGCTGCTTGCGCTCGCTATGGAAGAAATCCTTTCTACCCCCGCAAAGAAGAAAGATGACCACAGCATCAACACAGCCATTTACGGCAGTAACGAAGGGGGAACAAAATCCACAACCGTACCTGCAAATCTGCTGGGTGATTTAAAATTAAACGGTGCCAAACAACTTGCGGAAAATGGATTTAAGGAAACTGCCATCCTGACCGCGAAAGAAACATACCGGAAATATCCGGCGACGCAAAAAAATGTTTTAACACGAATTTTCTTTGCAGAGCAGATGATGCGTCTTTCGCTTTATGATGAAGCTCTAAATGAATATTCACAAATCCAAAACTTACCCTTGAATGATGCCCAGACAAAAGAAGTCCAGGAAAAATTAGACCTACTAAAAAAGAAGCTTTCAGGAATGTGATTGAGAAAGACATATTGGGAAAATATGTCTCTTCTCTTGAAACTTAAATTTAAAGGAGTAGTTTTGCTTTAACAAAACAATCTCATTCTCACTGCAATTAATTTTCTTCGTTTTTTTTAGCTGACTAATTTCTCTATTTTTTCATATCCTTTTTATTGAAACATCAACCGGAGAACGTTATGAAAGTTAATACTATATCTAAGTTGTTTTTTCTCTTTTTATTCGGATTGGTTGTGGATTTATTTCCTCAAACGGTTCCGGTAACCTTTCACTTCAAACCGGAATACACGCAATTTAAGGCTTTACGCATTGCAGGCACCTTTAATGGCTGGAATACTGCCGATGATAATTACAAAATGACCGATACAAACGGAGATGGTGAGTACGAACTTACTATTCCGCTTGCCGAAGGAGTAACCCACAACTACAAATTTGTTATGGATGCAAGCTGGGATTTTGCTTACGGCGATCCCGATAACCCTGCTATAAATACAGCAGATAATAACAACTCGATGCTTGATGTTAAAGACCCGATGATAACTTATCTGCTTCCCCGCGGTATGACTACCAAGAATGAATTCTTTATTGATACTACCGCTGCCGGACTTCCAATCAGAGCAGTATTTGCTTTCAAGCCGGAAAATCCTCTCAATCTTGCTACATTAAAAGTTACTATTGATGGAGTTGATGTTGTTAATCCACAGCAATATTATAACGCAACGAAACAAGAATTTTTGTATTCCCCGGTTCCTGCATTAAGTTCAGGCGATCATGCCGTATCTGTTACAATCTCCTCTGCCGCCGGTTCAGTTTCTAAGGTTTCGAATTTCAAGCGGCTGCCGGGATTTATTATTTATCAAGTGCCAACCGATTTTTATTTTGATAAAAATAGTTCAAAGGGATTTCTTACACAGGATGTAACATCGGTTTCTGCCGTGGGTGAATTTAACAATTGGAACCAGGCTATGAATCCGATGCAAGATAAAGATAACGACGGCTTGTGGGAAACTACTGCACTTATTAAAGAGGGTTTGTATCAGTATAAAATGAAAATCAATAATTCGCTTTGGATGAATGATCCGGATGAACCAAAATTTGATAATACGAAGGTCAATAATGTTATTACCGTAAAGGCGGATTCGATCTCAAAGGTAAAACTTATTTCTCCATCCGATGAAACTGTTTATGCTGCGGATAACACGCAAATAACTTTTAAAGCTTTTCTGCGTCCCGGGGTTAAATCCAAAGGAGTAAATCAATCAACCATTCAAGTAAAAGTTGATGATGTTTTAACAGCTTCCTCTTTCCAGAGCGATAGTTCAATAGTAAACGCGGACATTATCCTTGCAGGAGAAGGACGGCACACCATTACCGTTTCGTTTACAAATGTTGAAGGAGTAACGGCATTAGAAAATTATTCGTATGGAATTTACACAGGTAAAACCGGAAAATATTTTGTAGACGCCCTTAAAGATGAACCGTATAAATATCCTGCAACTGTAAAAACCGGTTCATGCGATATTCTCTCGGTTAAGATTGATGAAACACCCCAGCATGACTCGCTAAAATTTGTAGTACAGATGAGGGACGCTTCCGATAGAACGAGACTTGGTTTGATTATTTCCAACCCTACAAAAATTTTGGTGAGCGATCCTATCGGATTGGATATTAAAACGTATGACTGGCAAGGCAATGGAGTCTTCGCTTCAATTGGAGCGCCGGGAAATGCTTATGAAAGTAAAACAAAAGAAAATAGATTTATGGTAAGCCGCGATCCTTATACGGCAAGCAACGAATTAATAAAAGTGAATGGTGACGCCTTAACAAAAAAAGAATTTACCTTCACCGTAAGCCTTCAATTTTTAGACAGCTTGTTAACCGGATGGATGCAAGCAAGAAACTTTTATCTCTTCTCCTATCTTTCTGCCGAAGATACCACCGGTAGTTCATACGAAGTTACTATGAATGACGGCGGAACTTATATGGCGGAAGATCCTGATATTTATGACGCCGCTTTTATCAGAAGCGGCTCCTGGCAAAAACGGATGTTCGCAAATTATATTGTCAACGGTGCGCCAATGGGTCCAAATTATGTTTCGCTCGATGGGCAAGGGAGAGGGATTCTCTCTCTTAAATCTACCGACATTTCAGACAGTCTTGCAACTTACGGTCCGGTGATCACGATGCTTACTCCTGGTGTAGAATATTGGTATAGAGACATCACGTTCCACGGACAGTTGAGTGATCCGGCAATTCAATCAATTTCGTTTTTCTTTAACGGAGTTGAAAGCACACAGCCTGTGGTGAATAGTAAATTTTCTGTTCCTCTTACCCTTGTTGACGGGGCAAACAAAGTGTACGTCCGCGCTGTTAATACAAAAGGATTTACTACGGTTTCAAAAGAAGTTACATTGTCCATCAATCCCGATTATACTCCCGATTTATGGATCAACGGATCGTCAACCGGAAAACAAGTTACGTTGTGGGTGAATGGGTCATCACCTAAAGGATTAGCATTATCTTATTTGTGGTCTCAAGATTTAACGAATCCCGCTACCTCTTTTGGCGTTGTAACAGACACAATTGTTACTTTTACAATGCCGGCTCCAAGCGGTGAATATTATTATAACGTGCGTGTAAAAGATTCTCAGAACAGGGTGAAGAACGCAAGAATACTGGTTAAAGTCGCAGGCGACTCCGTACACGTTATGGACATTAACGAACACGCCGCATGGATTGACAAAGCCGTTGTGTATGAAATTTACCCGAGAGCATTTTCGGATCAAGGTGGATTTCTCGGTATCGTTGATAGAATTCCCGATATGAAAGATCTTGGAATTAACACGCTCTGGCTCATGCCTATTTATAAAGGTCCAACTACTCACGGGTATGAAATTACAGACTATTACAGTTTTGAAGAAGATTACGGAACGGAGGCGGATTTTATAAAACTGATGACGGAATTAAAAAAAGCCGGAATAAAAATCATTCTCGACTTTGTTGTTAACCATACTTCAATTCAACATCCCTTTATGCAAAATGTTTTTGAATACCGCGGATATTCCCCCTGGGCGAACTTCTATATATGGAGCGGTGAACCTGGAAATTCAAATTACAAATATGAATTTGATTGGGCGTCTCTTCCTGATTTAAATCATAACAATGTTGATGTTAGAAACTACTTTTTAAAAGTTGCAGAGTATTGGGTAAAAAAATATGGCATCGATGGTTACCGCTGCGATGTTGCGTGGGGTGTTGAACAGCGCAACAATCAGTTCTGGCAGGAATGGCGCAAAAAAGTTAGAAACATCAAACCGGAAGTTTTTTTGGAAGCGGAAGCCTCCTCTTCCGATTCAACGTTTTATCAGAAAAGATTTGACTCTGCTAACGATTGGGATTTACGCACGAAACTTTTAAACGCAATTAGCGGAACAACCACCATTAATGATATGCATGCTGAAGTTATGCGTGCTTACAATTACGGCAGACCGTTCAGATTTGTTGAGAACCATGATGAAGCCCGTGTTACTTACTCGTTCGACAGCAGAAGAAATAAATTAGCGCACACAATTTTGCTTACGTTAAATGGAGTTCCACTCATTTATTCCGGTGGAGAAGTTGGCGAACTGACAAATCGCGATAAAGTTAATTGGAGCGATCCCGATAACACGAGACCATACTTCAAAAAAATTATTGCAGCTCGTAATCAGTATCTTGTTAATCCTAAAATTTCAAGATTGCCGAATACGGTTGCCGCAAAAATTTACACCTATGCTTCGCTTAGTGACACAAACATAGTTGTAACCGCAGCTAATTTTAAAAATGAAATTCTTAGCGCGGATGTTGATCTAAGCAGTTTACCATGGGATGGCACAAGCGCTTACTACTTAACCGATTTAATCGATGGAACAGTTTATACCATTAGTCCGCAGCAGCATACAGCATTCCAAATCGCTTTAAATGAATTTGAAGCAAAGCTTTTCTGCTTCAGCAAATACCCGGTTGTGGTTGGGGTTGATGAAAAAGATAATTTGACCGTTACGGAATTTAAATTGCAGCAGAATTATCCAAACCCGTTTAACCCGATAACCACGATTAAGTTCCAATTGCCGAATCAAGAGCATGTTTCTCTAAAAATATTTGATATGCTTGGAAGAGAAGTGACCACTTTGGTTGATGATGTTAAAAGTCAAGGAATACACCAAGTTGAGTTTAACGCCGCCGGTTATGCCTCCGGAGTTTACTTCTACCAGGTTAAAGCGGGAAGTTTTGTTGAAACAAAGAAATTTGTGTTGATGAAATAAAGCTCTGCGTCTCTATGACTCTGTGGTAAAAACTTCACCACAGAGTCGCAGAGGCACGGAGAATTTTTACCCCATCTTCTTCTTCAATCTCTCAATCTCATCACGGAGTGAAGCGGCGCGTTCAAATTCTAAATCTTTTGCCGACTTATACATTTCATCAGTTAGCTGTTGAATCAAATCTTCTTTCTGCTCTTTCGTCATGTACTTAATTACCGGTTCGGCAACTTTAGAAAATGGAGTATCGTACTTTTCTCCATCTCTTGCACGAACATCAGCAATAGAAGTAGAGGACATAATTTCATCAAACGTTTTATAAATGGTTTGCGGTATAATATTATTCGCAATGTTATATTCCGTTTGAACTATCCGCCGGCGTTTCGTTTCTTCAATTACTTTCCGCATCGATTCCGTTATTTTATCAGCGTACATAATAACAAGTCCGTTCACATTTCGCGCGGTTCTTCCGGCAGTCTGCATCAGCGAGCGTTCACTTCGGAGAAATCCTTCTTTATCCGCATCAATAATGGCAACGAGAGAAACTTCCGGCAAATCCAATCCTTCGCGAAGCAAGTTAACACCGACAAGTACATCAAAATCTCCAAGACGCAGATCGCGTAAAATTTCAACACGTTCAAGCGCGTCAACATCGCTGTGAATGTAGCGGACGAGAATGCCGAGTTTTTCAAGATAGTCGGCTAGGTCTTCCGCCATTTTTTTGGTTAGCGTTGTTACCAGCACTCTTTCTTTTTTTGTAACACGGATTCGAATCTCTCCGAGCAAATCATCTATCTGTCCTTTTATCGGACGAACTTCAATTTCGGGATCAAGCAAACCGGTTGGACGAATGATCTGTTCAACAAAAATTCCTTCCGATTTTTCCAATTCATAATCGCTTGGTGTTGCGCTTATAAAAATTGTCTGGTTCAACTTTGCATAAAATTCATCGAACTTCATCGGTCGGTTATCAAGTGCGGAAGGAAGCCGGAAGCCATATTCCACAAGGGTTTCCTTACGCGAGCGGTCGCCGTTGTACATGCCGCGTATCTGTGGAATCGTTACATGCGATTCATCTATTACAAGTAGAAAATCTTTCGGGAAATAATCCATCAATGTAGAAGGGCGAGTCCCCGGCTCACGGTTTTCCATGTGACGGGAATAATTTTCTATTCCTGAGCAGTAGCCGATCTCTTTCATCATTTCGATATCGAACTTCGTCCGCTGTTCAATTCGCTGCGCTTCCAAATATCTTTCTTGTTGATGATAATATCGCAAACGTTCTTCCAGTTCAAACTCAATTGTTTTGATCGCTCTCTGCATTTGTCCACGTTCCGTTACATAATATTTCGCAGGATAAATTGCGGTCGATTCAATTTCTTCTTTTGTTTCTCCAGTGATTGAATCTATGACAGAAAGTTTTTCTATCTCATCATCCCAAAGCTGAATGCGGATCGCTTCTTCATATTGATATGCGGGAATAACTTCAATAATATCTCCGCGTACACGGAATGTGCCGCGTGTAAAATCGGCATCGTTCCGTACGAAGTAAATGTCGGTAAGCGTTCGGAGAATTTCTTTCTTGGAAGTTTTCTGATTCTTCTTTAAGAAATAAATTTGCTTCGCGTATTCCTCCGGTGCGCCGATACCGTAAATACAGCTAACACTCGCAACAATAATGATGTCGCTTCGTCCTTCAATTAACGCTGTGGTTGCTTTTAGACGAAGACGGTCGATCTCTTCATTCACGGCAAAATCTTTTTCAATGAACGTATCGGACGAAATAACATACGCTTCGGGTTGGTAGTAATCATAGTAACTTATAAAAAATTCAACCGCATTTTTCGGGAAGAACGATTTAAACTCCGAATACAACTGTGCCGCAAGCGTTTTGTTGTGCGAGATGATCAGCGTTGGTTTGTTCAACTGTTGAATTACATTTGAGATGGTAAACGTTTTTCCGCTGCCGGTAACACCCAGCAATGTTTGGAATTTATCGCCCCGTTTGATACCGTCGACCAATTCTTGAATTGCCCGCGGCTGGTCGCCGGAAGGCTGATAATTTGATACTAATTCGAAAGTGTTCATTTCTTTTAATAAATTTATAGTTGGAATTCTAAGATACAGGTTTAGGTACAAATTCAACAAGATAAAAAGAAAGTAGATTCATGAAAAAAAATTTTGTAATGGTTGCCGGACTTTTCGGTTTTTTCGGTGTTGCGCTCGGCGCTTTCGGCGGACACGCTTTAAAGGAAATCCTTTCTCCTGAAATGCTGGAAATTTATAAGATCGGTGTGCAATATCATTTGATTCATGCGGTTGTATTGCTTGCAATTGCTCTTTCGGGAAAAGAATTTCTTCAAAAATCGTTTGTGTTTTTTGCAGTTGGAATTCTTCTCTTCTCATTTTCACTTTATGCTTACGTGATTAGCGGATTGAAATTTCTCGTCTTTATTACTCCGCTTGGCGGAACAAGCTTTTTAATTGGCTGGGGATTGGTGATCTATCAATCGTGGAAGCAAGTAAAAGAATAGGGAACTAAAAATGCAACCTCGAAGGTTAAGGAAGCGATGAGGTTTCAATCTTCGAGGTTACTAATGTAATCATCTTAATTTTTCATTCACCAAATTGATCCTTATTTTAATAATATAATTTGTTAATAAAAAAAGTACTTTAATGAAACGCATCATCCTTTCTTTCCTTACATTAATCTCGTTTACTTACGGACAATACAATGTTAAATCTCCCTACCTCCAAAATCCCGATAAAATAATTGGTTACATTGATAGCTGCGCTGCCTTCTGGACGAAAGCTTACGATCCAACATACGGAGGATTTTATACTAATATTGATAAGTATGGAAAAGCAAGCGGTACGCAAAAAAATATGCAAACGCAATCACGCGATGCGTATGGATTTATCCGCGCTTTTATGCTCACCGGAAAAGATGAATATCTTATTAAAGCAAAACAAGCGCTCGATTTTTTATACAAACACGCTTGGGATAACACCAACGGCGGCTGGTATTGGGAACTTGATAAATACGGCAATCCCACTTCCAACAACACAAACAAAGATGCGTTCCATCAACTTTACGCATTGCTTGGTCCAATGGCGTCTTTCGAGGCAACCGGCGATACGCTTGACTGGAATTGGGTGATGAAAGGTTATCAAAACAATGAAACAAAAATGTGGGATAGCCGCGCTCAGTACTTCGGCTATTATGACTATTGCAGTAAAAACTGGTCTACAAAAAACAATAAAAGTTTTAACGCCACCGTTGATGCAATTACAACGCACTTACTCTATCTATATTTGATGACGAAAGATCAACAATATTTGGATAAGACTCTGCAAATAATCGATAACATGCAAACATGGTTTGTCCCGAGCATGGATAAACAAGCGATAGGTTTTGCTGAAATTTACGATGCGAATTGGAATAGTATATCAACTGAAACGATGACGATAATGGGACACGTTTTAAAAACCGCATGGTGTTTTGCCCGCGTGAATCAAATTCATCCTGACCCAAGTTATATTGCATCAGCAAAAAAACTAATTGAAAATGTTTTGCAAAAAGGTTACGACTCTGAGCTTGGAGGACCTTACAAGGATTTCAACCGGACAACGGGACAAATGCTGATGTGGGGAATTCCAGATACAGCAAAAGCGTGGTGGCAAATGGAACAAGCTGTTACGGCCGGTTTGCAAATGTATGAGACCACTGCTGATGAACAATATTTGAAAATGGCAGATGAAACGCTTGACTTTTTTATGAAGTACTTTGTTGATCACACTTATGGGGAAGTTTATGAGAACAGAACGCGTTATGGTTTGCAAGCATGGAATGAAAGCAAAGGAAATCCGAACAAAGCCGGGTATCACTCAATTGAATTGGGTTATTACACGTATCTCTACGGAAAATTCTTCTTACAAAAAGAACCGATAACTTTATACTATGATTTTCAAACCGGCAAAGATCGGAAAGTGTTGTTAAACCCTATCGAGCTTCCGTCCGATGCATATAAAATTAAAGAAGTTGTTTTTAATGATCAGCCATACACAGATTTTAATACTGCAACTCATGAATTACATTTAGCGACTAACGTTGGCGGAAAATTCAAAGTGACATTTGAACTTAACGAAGCCACAAACATTGCAAGTGATGGAAGCAATGTCCCGTATCAATACAAGCTTGAGCAAAATTATCCGAACCCGTTTAATCCAACAACAGTTATCAGTTGGCAGTTGGCAGTCAGCAGTTACGTAACATTAAAAGTATATGATGTATTGGGAAATGAAGTTGCAACATTGGTCAATGAAGAAAAGCAGCCCGGAAGCTATAAAATTACATTCAACCCACAACAAACAACGAACAACCAACAGCTTTCAAGCGGAGTATATTTCTATACAATGCGCGCGGGTAATTTTGTTGAGACCAGAAAGATGATTCTTCTGCATTAAATTTTGATGAAAGCTAACTAAAAAAAGCCCGGCAATTGTCGGGCTTTTTTTGGGGCAGAAAATTTATTCGTGTTTGTTTTTAATCTCTTCAACCTTATTCCGCTTGTAATCGGAAACACCAACCATTAAACCGGCAGTTACAACAACTGCTCCAATTATTTGATATACCGTAACATCTTTTCCAAAAAGAAGCATAATAAATGGAAGTAGTGCTAACCAAACATTTGTGTAAGGCACCCAAAGGTGAGCTGAAAATTTAGAAAGTTTGAAGAATCCAAAACTGTAAATATATCCCGTTAACCCAGCAGCAATAACAAATAGAATCGGAAGCCAGTTGTTTGGTAGTATACTTCCTTCAAACAATGCGAAAAATCTATGATACTCAACCGAGATAAAAACCTTTTCGATTTTCTTTTCAACAGCGACAGGCAGATCCTTTTTGATTTCGTACGAAGTTGCAGTTTTAGTATAATTAGCTAAGACGAATTCTTTTTTAGATTCATCAAGTTTTGCAAGTACACGAGTCTCAAATTTTTGTATGGGCACTTGGTCGGGAATATTTGCGCGAAGAAAACTTCCGATGAGCGGAAAAATAATTAATGCTGAAGTAATGAAAATCATCTTCCATATTTCGCGCCATAATACCAAAGCGTTTGGACCAACGCCCGCAAATGCAGTCTGTACCGTTTTGTTATTTAGTATTTGCTGTGAACCCAAACAGAGGTTAATAATTATTATCCAGATAATTGCTGTTGAATCAAGGATCGTATTCGGATCAATATTTCCGCCGAATATTCTTGGCCAATAGGGAATTGCTAACCCCAAAACAACTAGCAACACACCAATCCAATGTTCTTTTCTTATTGTTGCATTAAATACGATCTTACCAAAGAAGGGTAAAAAAACTAAATAAATATTTACATACGGTGCAAAAAGATGGGGTGAGTAATATCGTGGTAAATAAAAGAAGCCGATGTTTTCGATCACTCCGGTAAAGGCGCAAATGATAATCGTTATCATAGAGATCACTCCCGGCCACAAATATTTTAATTTTTTCCCACGGGCTACTTCTACAATAACGGCTATCAAAGCCCACACAAGTTTTGAAAGTTCTCGCCACCAGGTCATCACTCCGGGAGATACACCAACTGCTTTATTGCCGACATATTCCGGCTGGTTGCCCATCCAATTAAGGATGTACTGCCCGCTTAGTCCGCCATTTATGATCATCACCCAAAGAAAAAGTAAAATCAATTCCATTATTTTTCTTCATTAATGTGAATGGATAGTTTCATTTTTTACGGACGGTAAAATTACTTTATTTTTTTGAATGAACCTAAAAAAATATAGAGGCAAGGTCTAAGGCTTGAAATCCATCCATGGAAAGTCAATAATAAAAACAAGTGACTAGATAGACAAATAGATGAATGAAGCCAGTCTTTAATTGATTATAAGTCACGTTCAATCGTTCAGACATTCAACCATTCGGGTTTCTAACGCGAACAAAATTTTCATTATATTTGCATTCAAATATTGATAATGAAAGAGTAGAGAATGGATCCCCAAAACACAATTGAAATTCCCAAAGCATATAATTCCGCATCAGCTGAAGATAAATGGTACACCTACTGGTTGAAACATAAAATATTTCATTCGGAAGTTGATAACGAAAAAGAACCTTACACCATCGTTATCCCGCCGCCGAATATTACCGGTATGTTAACAATGGGACACATTTTAAACAACACACTTCAAGATGTGCTTATCCGCCAAAAAAGGATGCAAGGATTCAACGCTTGCTGGGTGCCGGGAACAGATCACGCATCAATAGCCACTGAGAGCAAAGTTACAAAATTTTTAAAAGATGAAGGAATTGATAAACATAAAATCGGTCGCGATAAATTTTTAGAGCATTGTCAGGAATGGAAAACGAAATACGGCGGCATTATCATTCAGCAGTTGAAGAAACTTGGCGTTAGCTGCGATTGGGAACGCGAACGCTTTACGATGGATGAGCATTATTACAAAAAAGTAATTGAAGCATTTGTTAAACTTTATAACGATGGAAAGATTTACCGCGGAAATCGATTAGTAAATTGGTGCCCGGTTTCCAAATCTGCAATTAGTGATGAGGAAGTAAATTACAAAACAATAAACGGAAGCATTTGGTATTTCAAATATCCGGTGAAAGACTCAGATGAATTTATTACCGTTGCAACCACTCGTCCCGAAACCATGCTTGGAGACAGTGGTATTGCGGTTAATCCACACGATGAACGTTATAAAGTGCTTGTAGGAAAACTTGTAGTTCTTCCGTTAGTGAATAAAGAAATTCCGGTTTTTGCAGATCATTATGTTGATAAAGAATTTGGAACCGGCGCCGTAAAAGTTACTCCGGCGCATGACTTTAATGATTATCTCATGGGGCAACGCCACAACCTCGAAGTCATAAATATTTTTAATCCCGATGCTTCAACAAATGAAAATGTTCCGCAAGAATTTCAACATCTCGACCGGTACGAAGCCCGTAAGTTAGTGGTAAAGAAAATGGAAGAACTTGGCTTGGTCGAAAAGATTGAACCGTATCAAACAAACATCGGGTACTCCGAACGTGGTGGCGTTCCGATAGAACCTTATCTTTCCGAACAATGGTTTATGAAGATGGATGAACTTGCCAAACCGGCTCTCGATATTGTGAAAGATGGAAAAATAAAATTTCATCCCGACCATTGGGTAAAAACGTATGAACATTGGATGGAAAACATCAAGGACTGGTGCATCTCTCGTCAACTTTGGTGGGGACACCGCATTCCCGTTTGGTATTGCGTTGGTGATGATCATTGTAATTTAGAATGCAAGCAGCCGATCGTTGCGGAAACGAAACCGGAAAAATGTCCTTACTGTGGAAGCACAAATCTTAGACAAGACGATGACGTTTTAGATACATGGGCATCAAGTTGGCTTTGGGCGCATGAAGTATTTAAGACCGGAGAAGAAAAAAAATATTATTATCCAACAAATACACTGATAACCGCTCCTGATATTATTTTCTTTTGGGTGGCGCGAATGATCATCGCCGGATTATATTTTGAAAAAGACATTCCTTTTAGCGATGTTTATTTCACCAGTATCATCCGCGATCTGCAAGGACGCAAGATGAGCAAGTCGCTCGGCAATTCTCCCGATCCGCTTGAAGTGATTGCGGAATACGGAGCTGACGCGCTCCGCTTTTCTGTAATTTATTTAGCGCCGCTCGGGCAGGATGTTTTGTTTGCAACCGAGAAATGTGAGATCGGCAGAAACTTTGCGAACAAGATTTGGAACGCCGGAAGATTTTTGTTGATGAACGCGCAGACCATTCAAATTGACAAAACTCTTTCCGATAAACATATTGATATTGTTGACGAATGGATCCAATCGCGTTTTCATCAAACGTTAAAAGAGTTGAACCGCGCGATGGAGAAGTTTGAGTTCAACAATGCATCCAAAATTATTTATTCGTTCGTGTGGAACGATTTCTGCGATTGGTACATCGAACTGTCGAAATCAAAATTCTATTCCGATAACGAAGAAGTGAAATCAGCCGCCTTAACAAGGGCGATATCGCTGTTCGAAAATCTTTTAAAACTTGTTCATCCTTTTATGCCGTTTGTTACCGAAGAACTGTGGCAGCTTATCGAAAAAAGAAATGATGGAGAAAGTATTTCAACTTCTGCTTATCCTAAGTTTGATGAAACCTTGATCAAACAAAATGTTGATGATGAAATGAACTTCTTACAGGAAGTTGTAACTGCGATCCGAAACATTCGCGGGGAGATGAATATCGCTCCTTCAAAACCGATTTCTGTGTATTTAAAAACGGAAGCGAATCTTTCTGCAAGTATTAACTACTTCAAGAAATTAACGCGCGCAGATGAAGTCTTCATCGGTAAAGATATCTCAAAACCGGATAAATCAACTGCCGCAGTAGTTAAGAATTGCGAAATTTATATTCCACTTGAAGGATTAATTGACGTTGCCGCTGAACGCGAAAAATTATTGAAAGATATTAGTCGATTAGAAGGAAGCATTAGCGGAGTTGAGAAAAAATTATCAAATGAAAATTTTGTGAAGAACGCTCCCGCAGAAATTGTAGAAAAAGAGAGAGCAAAACTGACTGACTGGAAAGATAAATTAGTTAAGTTGAATGAACTTCTTAAAAATTTGAATTGATTTAATTCATAGAGTAATGTAATTTTCACAAAAAGGAATAAAATGGAACTTACAAAATCATTTGTGGTTGATGACGCCGGCAATGTTAAAAGCGTTATACTTGATTTCGAACAATTCAAAAAAGTTGAAGAAATTTTACTTGATTATGGAATTGCGAAAGCAATGAATGAAGTGGCGGATGACGACGAAATCAGCTTAGATGAAGCGGTCAAGTTAACCGGATCAAAAAGTTGATTGTTAGTTTTAAGAAGGCTTTTCTAAAAGATTTAGAGAAACTTAATGAAGACGATGCGCGGAAGATTAAAAGAATAGTTTTTGATTCTTTCCCAAAGGTAACCAACTTATCTGAATTACCAAATCTTAAAAAATTAAAAGGAAATTCTCCTTTTTACCGCATGCGTGTTGGTGATTACCGGATCGGTTTAGAACTGCGTTCTGCGGATCAAATTGTGTTTTATCGCGTACTCCATAGAAAAGATATTTACAAATATTTTCCATAGGAGCGAATACTATGTTTTCTAAAAATCAGTTCCCGCTTCTTGTCGCAATTATCGGTTTCATTTTTACGCTGTTAATATTTCTTTACATCTCGATTAATGAAAACAACGGAATGTTAATTTATGGATTGGACGATGCATACATCCATCTCTCAATAGCAAAGAATTTAGCATTTCACGGAAATTGGGGGGTTAGTCCTGATTATTTTTCCTCTTCTTCATCTTCTCTACTCTGGCCGGTGTTGCTCAGCATTGGTTATCTTGCTTTTGGAGCAGGCGAAATTATGCCTTTCGTTTTGAACGTTCTTTTTTTAATGGCTGTCCTCATCTTTACAAGTTCTAAAATATTTCCCAGCGGGATAAAATGGTATTATAAATTAGTCGCTCTCTTCATTTTAATTTTCACTACCGCTTTTCCGGCGTTGGCCTTTGGTGGAATGGAACATTCTCTTCAAATATTCATAAGCTTGATGTTTGTTTATTACGCTGCAATTATTTTATCCGTAAACGTAGATGACGCCCCGGCACAAAAAACAAATATGAATTTTTTACTCACTTCGTTTTTACTAACGCTTGTTCGTTACGAAGGGATGTTTCTGATTACTGTTGTTTTTATACTGCTTCTTTTACGGAGAAGATTCTCTTTATCGTTTTTGTTTCTAATTATTTCGGTATTACCGATTATTTTATTTGGTTTGTTTTCTATTTCAAACGATGCCTACTTCCTGCCAAACTCTATTTTGCTTAAAGGAGCAATAGCAAGATTTTCAACTTCAAAAGAATTCTACAAGTGGATTTATGAACTATTTTATACAACGGGATTCAATAGTTTCCACACAGGGTATCTCTTTTCTTTTATGATTATCTCTGCAGCCTGTCTATGGTTCCTTCGCGTAAATCGAAAAATGAATGATTTTCTATTTTGGTTCGGACTTATTACCGTGCTTACGACCATCTTGCATGTTAAAGTAGCCGACGTTGGATACTTCTATAGATATGATGCCTATCTAGTCTTTTTGTTTTTGGTTTTTATTATAGCATCAATAATTCAAATGCGTTCGATGATCGAAATCAAAATTAGATCATTTGAAAAATCATGGCAAAAAATTGTATTTGGTTTGATAATAGTTTTCTTGCTCGCGCCAATAATTGCAAGGGGATCAATTGCATTTAAACAAGTTACCGAGGCTTCTAATGATAGATTTGTGGAACATATTACCGCCGCAAATTTTATTAATAAGTATTACAACAACTCCGCAATTGTTTTAAACGATATTGGCGCGGCATCCTTTTATTCGGATGCGAGAATTTTGGACGCTTATGGTTTGGGCAGTAATGAACCAATAGAGTTTAGAAAGAGGACAGGGTACACAAAAAAAGATTTATATAATTGGGCCCAAAAGGCGAATGCTAAAATTGCAATACTGCAAACGGGCTGGAATGAAATATCCAAACGCATTCCAAACAAATGGATAAAAGTAGCCGAATGGGAAATACCACGCAACGTTATTTTTGGCGATACGAAGGTAGGGATTTACGCAGTTGATTCTTCTGAGAAAAATTTCTTGATAAAAAATATAAATGAATTTTCTGCATTAATTCCGAAAGGAATCCGACAGAAGAGATTGTATTAGATTTTAGAAACTTGAAAAGCGAAATGTAAGCAAAGGCTATCTGAAGTCCTGCAAAACGAAGTAAGGAGTGAACAAAGCCAATCTGAAGTTCCGCAAAACGAAGTAAGGAGTGAACAAAGCCAATCTGAAGTTCCGCAAAACGAAGTAAGGAGTGAACAAAGGCAATCTGAAGTCCTGCAAAACGAAGTAAGGAGTGAACAAAGCCAATCTGAAGTCCCGCAAAACGAAGTAAGGAGTGAACAAAGCCAATCTGAAGTTCCGCAAAACGAAATAAGGAGTGAGCAAAGTCAATCTGAAGTTCCGCAAAACGAAGTGAGAAGTGAGCAAAGGCAATCTGAAGTCCCGCAAAACGAAGTGGGAAGTGAGTAAAGGCAATCTGAAGTCTCGCAAAACGAAGTAAGAAGTGAGCAAAGTCAATCTGAAGTCCAGCAAAATGAAGTAAGAAGTGAGCAAAGGCAATCTGAAGTCCCGCAAAACGAAGTGGGAAGTGAGCAAAGTCAATCTGAAGTCCCGCAAAACGAAGTGGGAAGTGAGCAAAGGCAATCTGAAGTCTCGCAAAACGAAGTAAGAAGTGAGCAAAGTCAATCTGAAGTCTCGCAAAATGAAGTGGGAAGTGAGCAAAGTCAATCTAAAGTCTCGCAAAATGAAGTGGGAAGTGAGCAAAGTCAATCTGAAGTCCCACAAAGTGGACTAAAAAGTGAACAAGACAAAATGAAAAGCAAGAAAATTGGCTAAAAACGCAATAAGCGGTAATTAAGAACCTTAAATTCTTAGTACGTATAATTTTTGTTTAAAAATTATTGTAGGACTTGAATATCGGAAAAATGAACAAGGCAGTTACTTATTAAATTTCCTTTTACGTAATTCGGCAGAATATCTCCGGCTGATAATAAACGGATCAGCAATGTTTTTTAGGTAGATAACAAAAGATGAATTGTGGCTTTTCCCCATTTTTGCAATATAATTTAGATT
>Ga0172379_10002123_pt1 | contig 36377 bp, 30 predicted proteins | sample GrowelOW334metaG_FD_119756 | JGI IMG/M metagenome (GOLD analysis project Ga0172379, IMG submission 119756) | Groundwater microbial communities from an aquifer near a municipal landfill in Southern Ontario, Canada - Groundwater well OW334 metaG | ecosystem: Environmental > Aquatic > Deep... | reverse complement strand
GAGTAACCTCGTAAAATGGGAAAATCAGAATTTGGCCACACGAATTCCACTTTTTTTCCCGTAATCAATTCAATGGAACAAGTTACGGGTATCGGGCCTGGGCTTTGCACCTGAGTTTCCATCAACGAACGGGAATCAAATCGCAAGGTTGCATTTTCGATACCAAGGCGACCCGTAATATCGAAGGTTCCGGACTCATTGGTTAGCACCATACGCCCAGTCGCTCCGGCAATTCCTATCACTCCAGCGACCCTTGCTTTGGCAGGAATGGGCGTAGCGGCAGGTACATTCAAGTTCAAGGTAAATATTGCCGGTATCCATCGGTCGAAACGGAAGCGCCCTGATATACTGGCTTTTCCTTTTCCGATCATGGCCGGAACCGGACCAAACCAGAAATCCTTACCTTCAAATTCAATTCTTGCAGCTACCGGACCTATTTCTCCATCGATCCAATTTGGAATCAGTGCCCGGAAGCCAGTAGCAAGCGCAGTTCCGGTAAAATCAGGATCTCCAATAGGTCCTGTAATTCTAAGATTTGCATTCGCAATACCGGCTGGAAACGTAACTATGGGAAAGTTCAACAATTTCCACAATGCACTGAAGTCAAAGTATAGACTTCTCGCTCCGGCATCGATGTTACCATTGGCTAATGTACCGATGATGGTTCCACGGATGGGTATGGGAGCTCCCAGCGCAACAAAAAAGCCGCCATTCTCACCAAGACGCACATTTATGGCATCCCTTGGTCCACCTTGCATTGAAAAATTCAAACCTTCCCTAGCGAATGTTAGGGAAAACGGATTTATATCAAGTACGCCATATCGGACCCGTCCGACAGAGACTATTCCATTGCATTCTCCAAGCGCCTTTTTATAATCAAGCCAAGAAGCGACTGGTGCGAATGAAAGCTCGATTTCAACGGACGACTGCCCTTCGACGCCTGCAATAGCGCCACGAATGGACGCATTCAAAGTGGCTTTCCAGCTGATTCTATCAACAAAGGCTTCATTGATATTGGTTACGACATCTCCGAATGAGATCCGAATGCCTTCCAAGTTTATGGAATCGGGACTTACTGCACCGGAACCGGATATTTGTAATTCCTTCTCATCTATCTCTGCATTCAGATTGGCAAGTACAAAGCTTAAGTCATAATCATCAATGGAATTCAACCGCCCTCGTATCTCTGTGGTAATTTTCAACCCATACGGATTCGTATAAAATCGCGAAATATTCGCATTCCCGGCGTAAGTACTAAAACTTATTCCATTGTCGCTCATATTTGCATCAAGAGTATAACGTTCGTCTGTCGATGAATCGGAGATTTCAACTGATATGGTACTTTTTAAGAAACCTTTATGCCAATCAAAATTCGCTCTTCCGGTCAGGGGACTCACAGAATCGTTAATTTCCAGAATCTCAGCGACACCACCATTCTGATCGGCGCTACCTTCTATATGAACGGATAGTGCCCTGCCCAGTATTCCGCTTGTTTCTTCCAAATCCAAACTGGAAAGCATAATATTCCAATTATCGATACCATCGAATTCAAATCTGGCTGACAGTCCGAGAGATATACGGTACTTGTCTATGGATAAAGGGAGTGATTTGGTGGAAATACTGCCAGCGAGTGAAAGGGAATCGCCGAGTAAAATATTACCTGCCAATTCATAATCTCCACGAAAACTGACATTCCGGCCATCGAGTAGGACTCCTTCAAGGGAATAATCGATATCCCGGTACACTGAGCGCAAGGAAAACGCAATATCTCTCGGATCTGTAAAATCAACGGAAAGGTCCCCCGTTATTGTCTCATCCTGCACAAATACACTCACATCCTGAATGGATACCCGTTCTTTGGTACCGGAAAGGGACATAATTGCATAGAAAGGGACTTTATCCTGATATGCAAGGACAAGATGCGGAAGATTGAAGGAAACATCCTTCAGATCCGAGGTCGCAAAAAATTCGGTAGTGATCAGGATATTCTCTAGTATGGCCAAATTTTCTTGGGAAAGCGTTGGGCCTTTAGCAAATGGGGAAATGCCATAGTACGCATCAGATGCTTTAAAAGAGTCCAGACCTACCGACAACTGAACATATGGATTTGCAAACGAGTACGAGCCTTCGAGAGATATCTTTGAAATTCCACTATCTGAAGGATATTCTTCTTCACGGAACCGCAATGCACTTGCATTAAAAACAAGCGTATCGCCTTCAAATTTTATAAATGCATTCACCGCATCCAAGCGCAGTTTTCCGATTTCCAGGCGGTTCGTAAATAGGGAAAAGCCACCTGATTGCGAAGCTATCGAAATAGATGTTGCGAATTCGCTCCCATCTGGTAATAAGATATCGGAGAAAGTCAATTCGCCTTCCAGGATAATAGGTCTTAGGTGAATGATGCCCTTATAATCAACCTTGCCAAGGGAAGTAGCTACCAGTAATTGATTGAAATCTATCCTGTCCAGGTTACCGTTACCAGTAGCCTTGATCTCTGAGGCGGGGATAGGGCCTACCGCCGGATTACTGGACTGGATGCCAAATCGATATGCAAGATCACCCTGCCCCGTCAATGCAATGTTTACCCGCCCGGTTAAGACAGATGAGAACCATTCCTGGTATTTCTGAAAATCACCCTTCAAAATGATGAAACTATCAGGGAGGAGTCGCTCAAAATTAAGTGCCAGGTTGGATTCTCCCGAACGTAAATCATAGCGGAGAAGAAGGTCGAAACGAGATCTATCCGGCAATTTTCTTAATTCGATATGTGATTCTGCATATCCGAAAAGAGCTGATTGAGGCCCAAGGGAAAATAAGTCGGTATCGATACGGGCGGTGCCCAAAGTCAGATTGGCAGAAAGAAAATCATTCGATACATCACCACGAAAATTGAGCGAGGTTTGGATGTGTCCGAGAGCGTGCAAACGTGAGGAGTCCTCAATTTGAAGAGTGGAACGCCCCGAGACGGAAAAACGGACTTGCCCGAATGCAATTTCCAATTCGATTTTAGCAAATTTAGCGTTCAGAACCGCATCGGTATACTCCACATTTCCATTTTTTATGCGTAACCTGGTGTTCGCGACAAAGGAAGGAAGTCTGAAGGTACCAGGTTTTTTGTGAAATAAAGACAGCAAATCGGCATCCCGCTCCCAATTCAGCCTTAATACCGGCCGATCCAATTCAAATGAACGCAAGGCGGATGCAGGATCACCTAAGAGTAGTGTCCACAAGGAAAAATCGATCTTAAGTCTGGCGGCTGAGAGCAGGATTTGTCCATTCCCATTGACAAGGCGGATGCCCCGCAAATCGATGGAACGAAAAAAGGATGGTCCCATAGATTCGTATTCGATACGCCTGCCGATTTCTTTTTCTGCTCGGCTCAGGAACAAGTCCCTCAGTTCGGAGGTCCTTCGTACCAAATCAGCTTGTAGGGGCCTCAAAAAAAAACTTGTCAGGCCCACAACGGTCAGAAAAATGAGAAGGTCAATTACTATCCATAAGGAAACGCGGGCTTCGCCGGCGGTTTTATCGGATGATCGCAAGCTGGTACCTAGACTAAAAATAACACGAAAACGCCTGAATTGCCATGCTGTATCGCCACGTGGACCGATCGTCTTTCTTCGTGGTATAAACCGAACCATGGTAATTCAGAATTTTGTCGTTTTCGAAGGTGGTGATGGGAGTGGGACCTCAACCCAATTGAATTTACTTGGTGAACGATTGGCCTTGACCCCTTTAAAGTGCGCGTATCATATCAGTTACGAGCCAACAGATGGACTGATCGGCCACCTTATAAGGTCTGCGCTCCGGGGAGATCCGGTGTATTGTCCAGAAACAATCGCACGCTTATTTGCAGCGGATCGAGGGGAACATTTATTCGCCAAAGGAGGCATAGTCGAACGGGCTGTCCGGGGAGAGCTCGTTGTCAGCGATCGTTATGTCCTTTCATCCCTGGTTTATCAGGGGATAGCCTGTGGAAGCGATCTTCCCTTCAGATTGAATGAGGATTTTCCCTATCCCGAACTTCTGTTCTATTTTGAGATAGATCCCCGAGAAGCTTTGGAACGTATAGAATCCCGACCGGTAAAAGACCAATTCGAACAGCTGGAATTCCAACAAAAAGTTAAAGCCCGTTATGAGGAATTGCTACCGGCCTACGGAATGGCTGGGACAAGGATAGTCCGGATCGATGCTGCCCAAACGGTCGAGGAAATTTCAGCCCTTCTCTGGAGTGAATTACATAAAATGCCGATAATCACTGTGTGAAAGACCATTCCACATCAAAAAAGTCGTCGAGCTCGCAGGGGAAACGGCTCCCTAAAATTGGGGTCATCCTTTTCCTTTTTGCATCGGCCAACCTATTTCTCATTCCCGCGCCTAATCTGAGCGCGTATTATGTTCAATATAAAGAACAGTACTATAAGTTGTATCATCAACATTATATTCAATATCCCGACGATGCGATGGAGAACATATATTGGCTTGAAAAAGCAATAAAAGCCGATTTTGCCAATCCCCTCTACGCATTGGCTTTGATTGAGAATGAAAAGCAATGGGAAAAATATCGATACCTTTTCATGATGCACATCAATCTGAAAATTATCGAACAATATCGCTTACTCGGCTCGAAGTGGGACAAAAAAAACGCCTATTTTTATAATGCGCCTTGGAAGGAACAGAATTTGGAAAGTATTAAAATTGCCGAAACTTCTTATCAGGCGGGTTTGACATATTGGAGTGATGCCCATAAATGGGCAGAAAAAGCATTGGAAACGCGGTTCCGCTTCATCCATTTGGAACGGGTCCAATTTTGGGAAGATGAAGCTGCAAGGATTGCGGATGGATCATTGAACTATGCGCGCATAGTCGGTCGGGATCTTGATCATCTTGCTAATGTCCGCTCGCGTTTTGAAGCCATGGATGATAGAACGTACTGAAAATGTTCCTTATTTAATGAACATTGCATCACCATAACTAAAAAAGCGGTAGTGTGCTTCTACGGCTGCCCGATAACTTGAAAGGATCATCCCGGTTCCAGCAAAAGCACTAACCAGTATCAATAATGTTGATTCTGGAGTATGAAAATTGGTGAATAAATGATCCACTACTTTGAATCGGTATCCTGGATAGATAAAAATTGAAGTCCTACCAGAGCCTGAAGGTAAACTTCCCTCACGCCAAGCCGATTCGAGTACCCGTACGCTGGTCGTTCCAACCGCGATTACGGGTCTCTTGTCTTTTTTTGCCATGTTGACTGCCTGGGCGGCTTCCTCCGACACGGAATAAGCCTCCTCATGCATTACATGCTCTTCGATGGTGGAAGAACGGACGGGTAGAAAGGTCCCCAAGCCGACATGCAAGGTTACAAAGGTTTTTTCTACGCCACTGGCATCCAAAGCGGCCCATATCTCGGGAGTAAAGTGCAATCCCGCAGTTGGCGCGGCTACGGAACCGATTGCCCGTGCATAGATTGTCTGGTAACGGTCGCTGTCACAGGCGTCATCCGCCCGTTTGATATAGGGAGGCAAGGGTATGTGGCCGTGCAAATCCAACCAACTATCGTCAATATCAATACTAAAGCGAAGAATTCGCAAATCGCCATCTTCGGCTTCAATTTCCGCTTCAACCCCATCTGCAAAACTATAGCGACGTCCTATCCGCTGTCTTTTGGCTTTTTTGGCCATCGCACGCCAGCGGGACTTGCCTAATCTATCAATCAGCAGGAATTCCGAATCTGAATCCGTATCGGTAGAGCGAGCGAATAATCTGGCTTTGCGTACTTTAGAATCATTGAAAACCAGTAGGGCTCCCCTATCCAGTAGTTCAGGCAAATCCGATACCATCCGGTGTTCGGGATGCCCTACAGATCGATCGAGCAACATCATACGTGATGATCCCCGACTTTTCGAAGGAAATTGGGCAATCAATTCATCGGGTAGATTAAAAGAGAATTCCGTCGTTTCCATTTTGGTTCCGCCTCAATCCAAGATGTTCGTACGCGGCTGGTGTAAGCATGCGTCCCCTAGGCGTCCTTTGTACAAGCCCTGACTGGATGAGGAAGGGTTCGTAATAATCTTCGAGGGTATCCACAGACTCACCTACCGATATGGCGAGGGTCTCGGCACCTACGGGTCCTCCGCCGTATTTTTCCGCTATCGCCCGTAGAATCTCCCTGTCATAGCGTTCCAGCCCCAAAGAATCGATTTCGAGCCGTCTAAAACTGTCGTCCACCAAATCGAGGCTAATACGGCCGTTTCCCTTCACCTGGGCAAAATCTCTCATGCGGCGTAAAAGACGATTTACCACCCGTGGGGTCCCTCGGGCACCGGTTGCCAGCCTGGTGACTGCATCCGGGTCGATCGGGATTCCGAGGATACCGGCTGAACGTCGAACGATGGCCTGCATATCAGAGGCCTCGTAAAACAGAAACCGGCACGTAATACCAAAGCGACTGATGAGTGGACTGGAAACCATACCAGCCTTCGTTGTCGCACCTACCAGTGTGAAAGGAGGAATCGGAATCCTGAGGGTCCGCGCGCTCGGGCCTTGTCCGATGATCCAATCCAATTCGTAATCTTCCATCGCGATATACAGCATCTCTTCGATGGCGGGTTTCAGCCTATGTATTTCATCGATAAAAAAAACAGTTCTCTCGGTTACGCTCGTTAGTATTCCAGCCAGGTCCTTTGGTTTATCGAGGGCCGGCGCTGATGTAACCTTGAATTCCACTCCAAGTTCATTGGCAACGACCTGCGCGAGGGTCGTTTTTCCCAATCCTGGCGGACCAATCAAAAAAAGATGATCCAGACTTTCGTTGCGGGCTTTTGCGGCTTCGATAAAGACGCTCAAGTTGGCTTTCATTGAACTTTGGCCAAGAAATTCATTTAAGGATCGAGGTCTGAGTGAAACATCGCGGGAATCATCCTCGAAATTGACTTCAGGATGAATTATACCTTCAGGTATGTCCGATTCGCTTGTATTGACCTTTCGGGATTTTGCCATGCCAGACTACCTATGCACCGCTGAGTAAAACTATGGCCCGCTTGAAAAGGATCTTTTCCTTTTCGCTGGCAGTACCGGTGGTACCGGTTTTCTTCGAACCTGCATTTTCAGGTTCCATACCAAGCTCGGTTTCAGCCCGCATTACAGCCTCGGCTGCGGATCTTCTTTCGAAACCCATACCGGTCAAGGCTTCTACGAGTTCGGCATGCGCAGATGGGATGCTATTATCAGCAGGTTCCAGCGCAATTCGACCCTTCAAGGCGAGAATCATTTTTTGTGCAGTTTTTTTTCCAATTCCGGGGACTGCCTCCAAACGTCCGACGTCTCCGGCCTCCAAGGCTGTCTCCAAGTCGATTTGGGAAATTCCCGACATTACCTTTATGGCCTGCCTGGGACCTATTCCGTCCACCTTCAGAAGTTCAAGGAAGGTTTCCCGCCGCCGTTCGTCGAAAAAACCAAAAAGACGCATCTGGTCTTCCCGATGGTACAACCATACAAAGACTCGCGCCTGAGCGCCAAGTGGAGGAAATCGTTCTGAATCTGTAGAGGGAACGAGGAATTCCCATTCAACCCCGCCTGTTTCAAGACGCATGACATCCGAGCGTCGCTCGGTGACCGTACCACGGATACTATTGAACATGTTAAGATATTAGCCCGCATGCAGGGGGCGGCGCAAGTCAAACAGGGGGTCATGAACCCGGCAAATAGCGGCTCCCAGCGCATCTGCCGCATGATCGGGTTTTGGAACTGCCTTAAGGCCAAGGATTAACCGCACCATTTCCTGAACCTGCGCTTTTTCAGCGGCCCCGGTTCCCACAACCGCTTGCTTGATGGCTTTGGGGCTATATTCCCCCAATTGTAAGCCTCGTTGGGCAATCGCAAGGGACAATACGCCACGGGCTTCTGCCACGGGCAATCCACTGGTAATATTCTTAACGAAATATAATGTTTCCATACCAGCTTCGTTTGGTTCAAACATATTCAACACGATGGAAATTTCATTATAAATTTGTAAAAGCCTTTCGGAACGTGGCAAGGAAGCTTCTGTTTTGAAGCATCCATGGGCGATGTAGATTATTTTAGATGATACAAGTTCAACTATCCCCCAGCCTGTAGAGGCAAGGCCAGGATCTATACCGATCACCCGACGGCGGCGCGGTTCCGGATTGATCCGGGAAAGCATCGCGTCGGGGGCTGGAATATTATTCTTCCTCGTAGTCGTCGGGGACAGCTACATTGTTATATACATTTTGGACATCATCATTTTCTTCGAGTTTTTCGATGAGACGAAGCGCTTTTGCCGTTCCATCCTTGTCCATATCCACTTCAACATCGGGAATCATGCTGATTTCTGCGCTCATGGATTCGAAATTTTTCTCATTCAGGGCATTCAGAACAGCTTCGAAATCTTCAGGAGCGGTGGTTACTTCGATGATACCATCCAGACTGGCTACATCTTCGGCTCCGCCTTCTAGAGCGGCTTCCATTATCTGGTCTTCGGTATATTTTTCAGCGTCAAAATTAATGATGCCTTTTCTTTTAAATAGTCTGGAAACGGCACCGGCCGTAGCGAGGGAACCGCCTGCCCGTGTCAGGATATTACGGACATCCGCTGCAGCCCTATTTTTATTGTCAGTGAGGACTTCGATCAATAAAGCGACACCGCCAGGAGCGTACGCCTCATAAACTAATTCCTCATAACTCATGCCCTCAAGTTCTCCAGTACCTTTTTTTATTGCACGATCCACATTATCTTTGGGCATATTGGCAGCCCTGGCTTTGAGGATGGCTGTACGGAGACGCGCATTAGATTCGGCATCGCCACCACCCATACGGGCAGCGATGGAAATTTCCTTGATTAGCTTGGTAAATATTTGGCCGCGTTTCGCGTCGGCGGCTCCCTTCTTGTGCTTTATGGTCGCCCATTTGCTATGGCCGGACATCATGACTCCTTGTGCGTTCGGGTGCGAATAAATTCAACGGAAAATTATTACCATAGCCTGCAAACACATGTCAACACTGCGATGGGTACCAAATTCACGAAGGTTAAGAGGAATTCAGGCCAGATAGTCGGTACTGATCAGAATTTTCCCTTTCCAACCGCTTTATCAATACTATCCATGACAAAGCGCTGATACCATCCATAATTGAAAGGCTGCTTCGCTCGAAGCACGGGCTTCAGCGTCAAATCGAGTTGATCCTTGCAGGGTTCGCATAGATCGCGATGCTCGATATGGAAATAGTTCCGGTCCTTAATCGGAGAAGGGATGGGCTTCTTGCACACATCGCAGATTAAGCTTTTCATGCCGGGCTCCTTATCATATTTTACTGGTGTCGTTAATCAAGGACTGAAAAATCCGTGGGACGCCTAAGTAAAACTATATCCCAAGCTTGGCTCCTTGTCGAGCGGGAATCAGGGTCATTTTTTTTGTCGTAGATTGACATTGTTTGTATAGGAATGGAATGATGATGCATGGGTATGGTTGTAATTCAGAAAAACAGGACATTCAAGCTTGGCGTTCAGGAATACACCTCCCACAAACCCTTGATCATCGCAGAGTTGGGAACCGGGCACGGTGGAAGCATGGCCAAAGCAAAAGAACTGGTCGACGCTGCCAATCAGGCAGGGGCTGATTGCGTTAAGTTCCAAATTGTTTACGCTGATGAAATTCTACATCCAAATACCGGAGATGTGCCACTACCCGGCGGAACAATTCGCTTGTATGACTGCTTCAAAGCGCTGGAAATGGATGAACGATTTTATCGCGACATTAAAGACTATGTCGAATCAAAAGGCTTATTGTTCCTGTGCACTCCTTTTGGAATACGCAGTGCCCGGATAATCCATTCCCTTGGTGTCAAAATCATGAAAATTGCCTCTCCGGAGCTTAATCATGATGAATTACTGGCTGAAATCGCAAGCTATTACATACCGACACTCCTATCTTCAGGTGTTTCACGCCTGGCGGATATTGAAAACGCGATAGAGCGTTTTCCCCCATCCCATTTGTGTCTGCTCCACTGCGTCACTTCTTACCCTGCTCCTGCGGAAGATTATAATCTGCGTGTTCTGGCCTCTTTGAGTGGGCTCTTCGGGATTTGCGTAGGAGTGAGTGACCACAGTTTGGATCCCATCCTGGTGCCGACCCTCGCCTGTGCCCTTGGAGCCTCAGTAGTTGAAAAACATTTTTGCCTATCCCGTAATGATCCCGGCTTGGACGATCCCATCGCGCTGGACCCGACTAATTTTGCCCTTATGGTTGAAACCATTCGCCGAATGTCAACAGTTCCTTTCAAGACTGTAATCCATGAACTGGAACAGGAATTTGGGAAAGACCTTGTTGGAAAGGTTATGGGTGATGGTGTCAAACGCCTCGCGGATTCGGAACGGGCAAATTATGAGCGTACGAATCGATCGATTCATGCCTTGAGGGAATTGCCGGAAGGAGCCATCATTGGACAGGATGATATAGGTATTCTTCGGACAGAAAAAGTACTTCGTCCTGGCCTGCATCCCCAATGGAAGGGCGCACTGATCGGACGAACGGTCAGGCACTACATTCCCGCTGGTGAAGGAATACGCTTCGAAGATGTTTAAAATTCCCCCGATACTCTTGGATAATTTAAAAGTCGTACTGTATTGACGACCGATATCGGTCGAAATTAGTAATACGGATCTGATCAAACTAATTTTTTGTGCGACGGGATGCATATAAAATTCATGGAGATAAGATGGTTGTTGGAGGCTCGGTCGTTTCGCATGTATTGGATCGCTTTGCAGATAAAACGATAGCATGCAATCGCTACGCCCTTTCGAAATTGGGTTTGGATAAAGGGCGTTGCGCCCTTAAGGTGAATGAATATTCACTGCTTTGCGCACCCTATCAACTGGGTTTTAATCGCTCTGTACTCCTCGCATCGTTGTCTCATAGGGAATTGGGTTTATTCCTGCAAATGAAGAATATGATCGCCGGTCTTTCCATGGAATTCGTTCTTCCGGGATATCGGGTACCTTTCAAGCTGTTTATCCGTTCCTGTCTTACAGAAGTTGGTCAGATGCGTGGACGGGATAATGTTGGTTTGTTCATTGTCGACTATAAATCGACACCCGAAGATTTGGTTGCCATACTCGGAACGTATCTTGAATCACAAGAGCGTCTGCACGCACAATACGAAGACTACGGAAAAACCCTGATTCAATTAAGCCCTGGTACTGCTAAAAGGTTGGGATATAATCAGTACGCGGTTATTACTGATGATAACGGAGATCGCCGTATCCAAATCCACTCAATCAGTTCGAAAATAATGGAGCATATGGAATCCTCATCTTCTATCGAACGCATGCCTGGTTCAACGGTATACTACCAAATATTTTTCATGAAATATCGGATTTCTATCCAAGGTCATATTGAGTCCACATATCGCTTGCCAAACGGTATCGTAAAAACGAAATCAAAACTGGATTTTAATCCCGAGCTGGTTGAAATTTTGGATGATTATTGGTTCCATCAGGGTAATACGGGAAAACCCCCATTACCTTCGCGTATCTTAAAAGGCGCTTGACCATTCAGCTTGCGCGAGAAGCACTTTCCATGCAATCATATTGTACTTTACAGTCATTTCCATACAATACGGAGATATACTCATGCTGGATATCATAGAGGCGCGAGTCCTCAAAGGTTTTAGGGATTTCCTGCCTGAAGCCGAGCTTGAGCGCAGGCTTCTTGTCGCAACACTGGAAACAGCATTCCGTTCGTTCGGTTTCGTTCCCATCGATACACCTGCCTTGGAGTATGCCGAGATATTGCTCGGGAAAGGCGGCGGAGAAACAGAAAAACAGGTCTATCGTTTTATGGACCACGGTGGCCGGGATGTCGCACTCCGGTTCGACCTTACCGTCCCCTTCGCCCGGTTCATGGCGGAACACCGAGCTGAACTTGCCCTACCTTTTAAACGCTACCATATCGCGAAAGTGTGGCGGGGAGAGAATACCCAACGCGGCCGTTATCGCGAATTCACCCAATGCGATTTTGACATAGTGGGCACGGAAACCGCAGCTGCTGATTTCGAGATTTTACTCATGATGCGGGCATCCTTACGGGCAATCAACGTGGGAGATGTCTCGATCAGATTGAGTCATCGCGGCGTTTTTAACCAATTTCTTAGACGTTTGGGTCTCCCAGCAAAATCCGTAGAAATCCTGCGTACTGTCGACAAGCTAGCGAAAATTGGGCGTGAGGAAACCCTCAGCCTGCTTTCTGCTATTGGTGGTTCTTCCGCAGCCGAGGAAATTTTGGCTTTTATCGAACCCAAGATGAGTTATGAAAGCACACTGGCAGCCATGCGCGATGCCGTGGGGGGGTCTACCCCCGAAACGGACAGGCTTGAATTATTACGTTCCTTTATGATCGATGCCGGTGTGGCCGATGTTTTCGTACTGGACCCTTCCATTACACGTGGATTGGATTATTATACCGGCATAGTTTACGAAACCTTCCTGGATGCCTTGCCAGAAATTGGTTCGGTCTGTTCAGGCGGGCGTTACGACGATTTGGCAGGCTTGTATTCCAAGGAAAGGTTGCCAGGTGTTGGGGCTTCAATTGGCCTCGATCGATTGATTGCCGCACTGGAGGTACTTAACCGCTCCGAACGAAAAACTGGTTCATCCATGCTCGCGATTGCTTGTCTGGATGAAAAGTGTAGTGGTAAATATCAGGCTTTGGCCGCTGCTTTCCGTTCTAATGATATCGTATGCGAGGTTTTCAGCGAGCCGAAAAAACCAGGTCAACAGTTCGCACTTGCCGAACGAAAAGGTGCATCTTGGATTTTACTCGCAGGAAATGAAGACTTGGAACTGGGTACTTTTACCCTTCGGGAGCTTGCTACAAGGGAGAACCGGGAAGGGCTCAATGTTCAACAAGCGTTGACCCTTATAAAGGATAATAAGTAAGCCCATCACCGCGATGGTCCGATTCCCTTCTCGCCGGGATGCATGTTTGGAACCTAGTTCACGAGTGCTGAAAATAGCAACGCTTCCAGGGAAGCCGATGCGCTGGATGAATACGACCTGTCTGTACGGGATAGTACCACAGGACGATCCAGAACTATATTGACAGGCTGGCCTCCTAGGACCACAACCCGGTCTCCTAGATAGATTGCTTCCCTAGGATCATGAGTGACGGCGATGACAGTGCGTGGTTCGGCTTTTAGCAAGCCGAGGGTCACATCCATCAACTGTATCCGGAGGGGTACATCGAGGGACTGGAAGGGTTCGTCCATAAGGACGAGAGACGAGGGAAATGCGAACGCTCTTGCCAGCGAAGCCCGTTGTCTTTGGCCGCCAGAAAGTTCCTCCGGGTAGGCATCTTCTTTTCCATCAAGCCCAACCAGGGCAAGAAAATATCCCACCCGATCCTTTGTTTCACTTGCAGAAAACAGGTTGCACAGGGGAATTCTCACATTTTCCGATACGGTCCGCCAAGGAAAGAGCCGTGGTTCTTGAAAAACGCAGGAAGTACGACGTAAGAATTTTCTCGAATCACCAATAATCTTAGGCGGCTTTTCGTCAGTCACATCGTCGAAAACTGGTGATATTATCTTTCCACTATTCGGACTTCGTAAACCAGCAAGAAAGTGAAGCAAGGTAGTCTTGCCGCAACCTGATGGTCCAAGCAACACAGTAACGCTTCCTCTGTCAAAGTGGATAGTAAAATCCTTAAAAAGTTGATCTTTTGTATATGAAAAAGTGATGGATTCAAGCGATGCCGACATTTTTTTTCCTTTTCCAGAATAAGGCTAGAGCCAAGTCACACATTCCCGCAAAAACAACCGTGACAACGGTCCAAGCAAATAATTCGGTTGTCTCAAGTTGGGCCTTGGCAGTCTGCATGCCCGTGCCCAGAGCGTTGGTTGGCTGGGACAGTACTTCTGCCGCAACTACTACCTTCCATGCGAGTGCCAGGGAAGTACGGGCACCCGCCAGTAGATACGGCGCGATGGCAGGAAAATAGAGATGCCGGAGTGTGTCAAGCTTGGTAAAGCCGTAGACCCGGGTCATCTCAAGTAATCCTGGGTCACTTGAACGTACTCCGGCAATGGTATTTGAAGTCATGACCGGGAAAACCATCAAAAAAGCAGCAAATACGGGGACCTGATCTTGCCCGAACCATAGAAGGGCGATCAGGATTATGGATAATACCGGGGTAGCTGAAATTATTGAAAATACAGGACGGAGAAATGCATTGAACCGCTCGTTCAGACCAGCGGGAATACCGATCAGCAAGGAAAATGGAATTGCCAAAAATAAAGAAAATAGGACACGAAAAAAACTACCGTGGATGGCTGGCAGAAAATGTGGCCCAGCGGCAAGTTTGAACAAATTCCTGATCACCGGAAGGGGACCTGGCAGTATCAGGGCACTAGAAAAGGTACGGGAAGCAATTTCCCATAAGGCTAGTACGGCAATACTGCCCAAGATCGTCCATAAAGTGGAATTGATGTTCTTTTTGGCATTCATGCCACTCTGATCCATCCTGACTTCCTATTCGGAATTATAATAGAAGGAATCGTTAGGCAATTTTCCACCTATCGATGAGGGGGCATAATCAAGGAATACCCTGAACAGCGCTTCGAGGTCCCCACGGGCATCATTTGCTAAAGTGAATACATATGCACTATTAGGAATGGAAGCGGCAGCAATGGCTGCTTTCAATCCCAATCCATGTTTTTCAGCCAGAACTCCCGCTAGAGTCGGATTTGTGACGGTCCAGATAACGGATTCCTGATACGAGGCAAGTAGTACATTCAATAAGGCATCCTTATCCGCTGCAAATCGGGTATCCACCACAAGTACGGTCATGGGATAATCAGGGCTGCCCCCCGAAAAAGACCATTCCTTTTGAAGATCGAAAGGTACCCGTAAAGTGGATTTACCCATCAAAGCCATCGTAGCGAAAGGCTCGGGAAGGACTGCATGCATAATCCTGCCGGCAATCAGGGATTGAGCCATTTCTGGATAAGCCATGGAATACCGAAGTGAGACATCCTTTTCGGGATTGATACCTGATGTAATCAATATTTTTCTGAACACAAAATCCGGAGTAGCCCCCTGCCCTGCCAGATAAATTTCCTTGCCCCTGAGATCTGTCAATGACCTCACTGAGGTATCTGTGGTTATAAAGCTGAGCATTCCCTTGCCCACGACGGCGGCTATTGCAAGGGGGCGTCCCGATGCATTCAGCTTTGCGGCAACATTAGGTGGAAGGATTCCTATTTTTGCATCTCCCGATATAAAACGGGCAACCATTAAATCCACACTAGGCAGGGCTTCAATCTTGATGTCATAACCTTCCATCTTGGGAGGGGTTTCGAACATTCTCACCATACCGAGTCCGGAAGGGCCTTTTAGCCCGTACACTGTAATATTCTCGGCTTCAACCGAACCGGAAACAATAATGGCAGCCATTAACATCAAGGCCGCTGACCTGGTACGTTTCATCAATGAAAACCATCCTTAATAGAATTTGAGTTTCAATAATAAAATATCGAAATAAAACGCATAGGGGAAGCCCGTATTTCTACCAAACTGGAAAACCGTAACCGTCGTTACAAAAAAAATGGGATCAACCGCCAGGCCGATCCCATTTTTTAAAGCAAGGGGAATCCTATTTTTTACTGTTACGAATGACTGCCTGCGCGCCGGCTAGCCGAGCTATCGGGACACGGAAGGGAGAACAGGAGACATAGTTCAAACCCGTCCTGAAACAGAAATCAATGGTTGCAGGATCCCCACCCTGCTCGCCGCAAATGCCGACTTTGAAATTAGGCTTAACGGAACGCCCCTTGGTTGTGGCCCAATCCATGAGTATTCCAACGCCTTCTTCGTCTACCGATTTGAAAGGATCGACTTCGAGCAATTCCTTTTCCATATAAACAGGCAGGAATGATGCTACATCGTCACGGCTGAAAGCAAAGGTCATCTGGGTAAGGTCATTGGTACCGAAGCTGAAGAAGTCAGCATAAGCTGCGATCTTATCGGCCAGAAGCGCTGCTCTGGGTACTTCGATCATGGTACCAATCTGTATATCCATCTTTACCTTGGCTTTTTCAAGCACGCTCTTTACGATTCGTTCCGCGCTAGGCCGTAACAAGGCGAGTTCCTGCTCGTCGCATACTATGGGAATCATGATTTCCGGTTTGACCGGCAGGCCTTTCTTGACGCAATCAACAGCAGCGAGCACGATGGCTTCCACTTGCATATCGTAAATTTCCGGATAGGTAACCGCTAGACGGCAACCACGATGCCCAAGCATGGGATTGGATTCGTGGAGCTTGTCGATCTTTGGTTGAAGATCCTTGGTTTTTACGCCAAGTTGTTTAGCGAGTTCCGCTACGTCCTCTTTAGTATGCGGGACGAATTCATGCAGTGGCGGATCCAATAAACGGATTGTTACGGGCTTGCCTTCCATGGCCTTGAAAATGCCGAAGAAATCCTTTTTCTGGAGAGGCAGTATTTTCTTCAGGGCATCCTTGCGAATCTGCTCATCGTCGGCAAGGATCATCGCACGGAAATGTACGAGCTTTTCCTTTTCGAAGAACATGTGTTCGGTGCGGCAAAGTCCGACGCCTTGGGCGCCAAAGCCGAAGGCTCGCTTGGCGTCTTCCGGTTGGTCAGCGTTGGTACGCACATCGAAGCCCTTGACGGACCCACGTAACGAACCGGCGCGAACTTCATCGCACCAGGCAAGGAAGGCTTCGATTTCCTTGGAAATCTTGGGGGCTACCAAGGGCAATTCACCTTCGTAGACATCACCGGTTGAACCATCGATTGTCATCCAATCGCCTTCCTTGAAGGACTTGTCGCCGATGACCACTTTTTTACCCTGCACCGAAACGCCCTTTGCTCCGGCAACGCAGGGTGTTCCCATACCTCGGGCTACGACTGCCGCATGGCTGGTCATGCCACCTGTCGAAGTAAGAATACCTTCTGCTACAACCATTCCACCGATGTCTTCAGGGCTGGTATCCTTTCGGACTAGTAGTACGCGTTCACCGAGTTCGGCCCATTCCTCGGCTTCCTTGGCGGTAAAGACGATTTTACCGCACGCGGCTCCGGGGGACGCATTGAGACCTTTTGTGAGCGATTTGGCTGCCTTGATGGCTTTTGGATCAACCATGGGGTGTAGCAATTGGTCGAGATGCTCATGGGACACGCGCATGATGGCGGTGTTTTTGTCGATCAAGCCTTCCGAGACCATGTCAACTGCGCACTTAATGGCGGCGGCGCCGGCGCGCTTGCCATTGCGGGTTTGAAGCAGGAACAATTCACCCTGCTGAACGGTAAATTCCATATCCTGCATATCGTGGAAATGGTGCTCGAGCCTGTCCTTGATTGCAACCAGCTGCTCGTAAACCTTCTTGTTACGCTTGGCGAGGGTTGCTATCTTTTCGGGTGTACGGATACCGGCAACGACGTCCTCTCCTTGTGCATTCATCAGATACTCACCGTAGAATTCGTTTTTTCCGGTGGAAGGATCCCGGCTGAAGCATACTCCGGTACCTGAATCGTCGCCGAAGTTGCCGAATACCATGGACTGAACGGTAACTGCGGTACCTTTCAGTCCTTTGATAGTGTTGAGTTCGCGATATTTGATAGCTCTTTCGTTCATCCAAGAACCGAAAACCGCGTCGATGGCGCCCCACATCTGCTCTTCCGGATCCTGCGGAAACTCTTTCTTCGCGTGCTTCTTGACGACTTTCTTGTAGTCCGCTACCAGTCTTTCCAAATCCTTCACTTCCAAGCCTGTATCAAGCTCGACTTTCCGTGCTTTTTTTGCAGCCTCTAAAATGGCTTCGAACTCAGCGTGGGGAACGCCCATGACCACATCGCCGAACATCTGGATGAAGCGGCGGTATGCATCCCATGCAAAACGGGGATTCCCTGTTTTAGCCGCCAGACTTACGACAGCTTCATCATTCATTCCAAGATTCAGGATGGTATCCATCATACCAGGCATTGAGACCGCAGCACCGGATCGTACTGAGACAAGTAGGGGATCGTTTGCATCGCCCAGTTTCTTGCCCATCAGGTTTTCAAGTTTTCTGAGTTGGATAAGAGCTTCTTCCTTGAAGCCTTCAGGATACTTTTTTCCGTTCTCGTAGAACGAACCGCAAACCTCAGTGGTTACGGTGAAGCCGGGGGGGACGGGAATGCCCAGATTGGTCATCTCGGCGAGGTTGGCGCCTTTACCACCCAGTAGTTCCTTCATCTTCGCGTCACCGTCGGCTTTACCCTCGCCGAAGAAATACACATACTTGGCTTTAGCCATCTTAATCCTCCAATGTATCAGTACGAAATGACTTGTTCTTGAGAGTTGTACCCATAGAGTTATATCACAAGAGTTCTTCTGTCAAGGATAAGGCGTACCACAGGAGTACCGGGACATAGTCACGGCGAAAAAACGGGAAAACATGATGGGACGAACTAATTGTCCATTATTCGAGTTATATCCACTTAATGGCAAGAAGGTCAAGATAGTGGGGACAGTCCCGGTGATGAATGCTGTTTTTCCGAATTCGCCCACGCATTGCGGCACAGGTCAAAACGGACTATAGTGTCCCTATGACCCCCCATGATTTACCTGTGTACAAGCATAAGGAACTTATTCTCCAAGCCCTCAGGGACCATCAGGTTGTAGTGGTAGAAAGCCCCACTGGATCAGGAAAGACGACCCAGATGCCCATCATCCTCCATGAGGCTGGTTATTCCAAAAAAGGCATGATTGGTGTCACTCAACCCCGTCGCATAGCGGCCGTATCTGTCAGCGAATATATAGCACGGCAGATGGGCAGCCCGATACCCGGCACTGTCGGGTATAAAATGCGGTTTGAGGATCAAACCGATTCATCTACAGCGATCAAGATCATGACCGATGGAATATTGCTCCAGGAAATGAAGCTGGATCCGTATCTGTCCCGCTATGCCGTAATTATGGTCGACGAAGCGCATGAACGGAGCCTGAATATCGATTTCGTCTTGGGTCTTCTCAAACGGGTACTCGACGTGAGACCCGAATTCAAGGTTCTCATATCCTCCGCAACCATCAATGCACAGGTTTTTTCGGAATACTTCAGCGAATGCCCTGTCGTCAAGATTGAAGCCATTACCTATCCTGTCACGGTTATTTACGATCCGCCTGCTGTTGAGCCGTCCCAAGGCAACAATGGAGCAGTAGAAGCCCTCTCCCTAAAGATACAAGATATAATCCGGCGCGTTGTGGATGAAAACAGGGAAGGCGATGTCCTTGTGTTCCTGTCCGGTGAAAAACAAATCAAAGACTGCATGGGGGCCTTATACGAGGGGCCTGCTGGAAAGAGGATACACTGCGTGCCTTTATACGGAAGATTGGGCAAGGACGAACAGGAACGTGTATTCGATCCTGCCCCTCGTGGAAAAACTAAAATTGTCCTTTCCACAAATATTGCGGAGACCTCTGTTACCATAGACGGCATATGTACCGTAATCGATTCGGGTCTTTCAAAACTTAATCATTACAATCCGAGAACTTTCACTTCCAGCCTCATCGAAGGACCTATTTCGAAAGCTTCCTGCAACCAACGTAAGGGACGAGCCGGCAGAACCCGGGAGGGTACTTGCTACCGTCTTTTTAGCCGCAAGGATTTCGAGAATCGTCCCCTGTTCACGACCGAAGAGATTTACCGGACCGACCTTTCGGAGGTAGTGCTCCGGATGGCCGAGCTTGGTGTGACTGCTTTTGAGGAATTCGACTTCATCTCGCCGCCCAACAGGGAGGGCCTGATCGCCGCGATAGAAACCCTCAACTTGCTTGACGCCCTTGATCCGGACCGCTCGCTCTCCAAGGTCGGGAAGATGATGGCCGAATTCCCCCTTTCACCCCGCCAGTCGCGCATGATTGTGGAAGCCATACTAACCTATCCGTCGGTTACTGAAGAAACGATCATTGCTGCGGCATTCCTCTCGACCCAAAGTCCTTACCTGTTGCCTCCCGGTGAAGAGACAGATGCCCGCCGTGCCCACCACGCATTTCGGGATCCGAATGGTGATTTTCTCTCCAACCTAAAACTTTATCGGACTTTCAAGGCAGCCAAGGACCGGAAGCACTTTTGTGAGAAAAGCTATATCGACGAGAAATCGCTGACAGAAATTGCTAATGTCAAAGACCAGCTGGAACTCATCGTCTCTGAAATGGGTGTTCCCATTCTGAGTGGTGGTCCTGTCGAAGATTATTTATGCGCAGTCGCCCGTGGATTGATTCAGTTCGTATGCGTGCGGGAAGGCAGGGAAATATACCGAAGTCTTACGGCCGACCGAATCTCCATACACCCTGGTTCTGTCATGTTCAGGGAGGATCCGCAATACATCGTTGCCGGGGAGATAGTCCGCACTACACGCATGTACGCGATGTCCGTTTCCCCGTTACAAAAAAGTTGGATTGCCCGGATTAGTACCGATCTTTACGAAGGCCTAATCGGGCGGACGGAAAAACCTGACACCCGTACCAAACAGGCCCGTGATTTTACAAACAGGATAAAAATCGGTTCGGAAGTATTCGAATTACAAAAGCAGAAGGGCGTAAAACTGGCTGTACTGCCTTGGGAACGTTTGTCCCGCGCCTTAGGGTCTAATCGGACAGAAAACACCTCAATCTATAAGGATCTACGTGGGGTTGTCACCTTAAAAGGGAAATATTCCATCCTGGCAGGCGAAAAGATGGAAATCATCCTCGCGGTGGCTCCCGCGCTTGCCTTGGAGGATGCCTTGGAACGGACATGGCCCAGAAAGCGCAATTTCGATTCAACAAAAGATTTGAGCGAGTTGCTCGAAAGCCTGACCTTGGTACTCGCACCGGCACTTTGGAAACAAGGTAAGACTGAATTAGGATTCCTTTGCCTATTTACAGATGGAGCTGGTAATTATTGGTATAAATGCTCCCGCGGTTTTCATACGGCTCTTAATGAAAGCCTTTCCAGCGTGGAAAATCTCATAGACGAGTTGGTTGACAATGTCGCACCGGAACGCAAGGAAATCGTCAATCAAATGTACCGGCGATTGAACTCCTATCTTGTGTAAGCGTAATTTCAAGTTCGCTCAGGCAGTCGATCAGGAAACGGTTTAGGAATAATAAGCCTGATTTTGTCAAAGCCGGACGATCCATTTCTGCCAGCCCTCGTATTCTCCAAACCATAAGTGAATGGGGGATAAAAATCCGTGTGTCCGCCCCAAAACGTCTGGTCATGAAGGCGTCATCCACCCCCGCAACAGTTCGGAATCCCATTATCAGGCATTCGGCGATGAGATCGTTCCGGGTTATATGTTCGGTAACGGCGAAACCTTCAGAGTCGCCATGCAACCAGGCCTCGACATTTTTTGGTACGGAAAACCGACGTGCCGTGGCTTGATTCGTATCGATTATGGTTCCGACAGCGCCTGGGCCGCAACCGAGGTAGTTTTCCATGCGCCAATATCCTTGGTTATGCTTGCATTCCGAACCGGGCATAGCGAAATTGGAAATTTCATATTGAAGGAAACCTGCTGCCTCCAGAGCATCACGACCATGAATCCACAATTCATCAGCCACATCCTGTTCCGGTAAAAAGACCAGACCAGCCCTAACCGCGGAATGCAGGGGCGTTTTTTCTTCCACACTGAGTGAATATAGCGATACATGATCCGCACCGGTACTGGTCACAAATGCAATGTCATCCATTAGTGATGCTTCGTCCTGGCCAGGCAAACCCGATATCAGATCAAAAGAGAGGGACCCCGCAAACGAGGAATGTATATCGTTTATGGTCTTTTCTAACTTGGACAGATTGCCTTGACGCCCGATAGCCTTTCGGGAAAAAGGATTGCGTGTCTGTATGCCTACGCTTAAACGGGTAACACCATACATTTGGATAATATCCAGAAAATCCTTATGTATGGATTCCGGATTCGCTTCGATAGTCATTTCAGTTGGTGCATTGGGAAGAATCAATCGTATTCCGCCCAAAAGGCGAGCCACACGTTTTGCACCAAGAAACGAAGGTGTCCCTCCACCTATATACACGGAAGGAACATCGACGACTCCCTCGGATTGTATCATATTAGATACATCTTCAAGAATCCGATTGACGTAAAGATCAAGTCGTTGGTCATGAAAATCAGCAGTAATTGAATAAAAATCACAATAGTCACAGGTTGCCATGCAAAAAGGAACGTGAAGGTAGAATGAAGATCGCATAAAACCGTTTATTTTGGCGAACCGAAACGGTTTAAGGGCCAATATCGGATACTTACTTTGGCGATGATGTCATCAAGTTGTACGGCTCCCCAAGTACGAGAATCGCTGGCTCCGGTACGGTCATCCGAAAGAAGGTAATATTCGTCATCTGCCAAGCGAATCGTAGGCATCGAACCTGAGAACGGTAGCGACGAGTCCCAACCTTTTGGAATGGTTGGCGAGATGATATTGTAGGAATCTGTTGCCAATTCAAATTCAGTAAGGCTGTAGGCATCGCCCTTTGCCCGAATACGCATTATGAACTCTTCCATGAACAATTCATCTCCAGGGAGTCCAATTACCCGTTTGACAGAAAAACGTGAGGATAAAATGGCATTATTACCGATATGTTGACCGGTAAAAAATCTTAATACCGCATCGTATAAGGAATTGAAAGCACCTGATTCAGGACTAACCCGACGTGTTACGACGATATCGCCTCTTTTAGGATGATCGGGGGCGGGCAATCTCGCCGGTAGTAAGAAAAAACGTGCTCCATAAGGAAAAGGAGAGGCAAAAAGTCTGTCTCCGTTCTCTATGTTTGGCTCCATCGAATCCCCTTCCATTCGAATGGTAAAAAAAAGGGCGGAAGATACAATGGAATACGTGGTGAAAATCAAAAAAACCCAGAAAAGGAATTTCAAGATAAGATGACGTCGTTCTTTTTGGGCAGTATAGGAATATTTCCTCCATTTATCAAACACGGAGGTTCACCTTGCCTTCATCGGATCTTTCCCATGCGATTTAAGGGCCAGTATATAAACATGGCATGTCCCAGGACTTTCTTGTATTTGACCGGTCCGAAATATCGGGCATCCCTGGAATTATCCCGATTGTCGCCCATGGGGAATAAACGACCTTCAGGGACATACCACCCTTGGGTATGACGGGACAGCATTTCCGAATAACGCTGGTCCTGCGGAAAAGCGGACCTGAGCACTTCAAGGCGGGCAGCCTCGTAGGCGATATAATCGGGGTACCTGATAGTTGCTGCATCAACGGCGGCAACCATGTCCGCCTCGAAAGCCGGCAAGCCGATATCGGCAAACCCATCCTTCCTGGCAGCCGCAAGCAAAGCCGTGTACTCAGATTGAGCCATCAATCTTGAGATATGATAATCATTGCCCAGCGACGACTTATAATCCTCTTCGCTAGTCCAGGCTGTTTCTCCCGGGAAACGGAAAAACAAATCCCCCCGTATGGTTTTAAGGGTATCCCCCCCCATCCCCACAGCCCGCTTTATCAGAAAATGTGCCCTGGGTTGCCCGTTTTCATCACGATCGATATCGACAAGCGACAAGGTGAGCATATACAGAATGCGTTGAGCTATATCGAATGCTGGCCCCCGTGATAAATATGATGGATTTTCAAAAATAATCACCTCCAACCGCTTGGGTTCAATCGGACTCGATACTTTTGCGATACCAGGCAATAATTCCGGTCCATATACTAATTTGTTGACGAAAATACGATCGCTGATCAATAGTGTATCGATCATGGATCCGGAAGGAATTTGATAGGCTTGGAAAATGTATTGATTGATCAGTAAGACCACACCGGCGGCCCAAATAAACGCTTCCAACCAATCTATTATAGGGTTTTTAGCCTTTTGTTTTTCCCTTTTGATCCTGAGCCGCCGACGTCGCCATGTCAGGTAGGTTTCGGTGCGTAATTGTAGTAAGGCAAAGAAATCCGTCTTGGTATTCATCGTGCAAAAAGTACCACGAAGGGCGAACGTTGACAAGGGAGATACCCCTACCTATAATGCCATTCATGTCCCTCAAGACCGAACCATCGCAAGAAAACTCAGACAACTATAAGGTAGTGTTAAAACCAATATTGGGAGTTGAACCGGGGATCTATCTGACAGCCCTCTATTCCATTGTTTTGGTGGCCATTCTTTTCATGGTATTAATTTTACCCGGTTTGTTGAATAGGAGGAGTCTAGTACATTTTGACTCTGAACCCAAAGGTGCTGCGATAAAGATGGATGGGGCATTTATAGGGTCCACTCCATTTGGCTTTTCTGTATCTGCGGGTATGCATGAATTTGAGTATGGTCTTCCAGGATTTCAAGTCGAAAGACGGAAATCCGACTTTGGAGGGTCAATATTCGCCTCTCTCATCATACCCACAAAAAGTACGGATCGTATCGAATTAACTTGCAACGAACCAGTCAGAACCTTGGCGGATGGAGCTTCAGAATTTGTCGCATGGACTTTTTCCGGTGAACCGACACTGGCCTATCAAGTGCCCTTACCGCTTTCCGAGTCAGCGTATCGTATTGCGCCCGCGCTTCGGGAGGACCCAATAATTCAATTAAAATCTTTGATGATACTTCAGGAAGCCGCCAGATACGCGGCCACGGAAGCATCATTAAGGGACTTGGCTAGAGCCATCTTTTTATTGAGGGGGACAGGTCTGTCGTCGTCACCGTCAGTTGCTTTGGGAGCCATGTCTGACATACTTAATTACGCATCGGCAAACATGGGGACTTCACGCTGGCTGGTTGCAACCCTGCCCCATTCCATTTCAAAAACCATCCTTGCTTCGTCTTGGTATGCCAATGCCCAACAGTCGGAGGCCTACGAAACGGACATTGGAACGCAGGGAACCACAACATCAGGCTTGAAACCGGTTACAATCAGGAATGTAACTTTTAATCCTGTCCCCGAAGGAAGGCTGGTTACAGGGGAAGAGGTGAAGCGTTCCATTCACTTGGAAGCGTTTCTTATAGCAGAAACAGAGATCACCCTGACCGTGTGGAACGAATTCCTGAGGGCGAAACCTGAATGGGATCCATCCAATATAGCGGACCTGTTGGAAAAGGGCTATGTTTCAGAAATCTATCTGCAGAAGTATTCAGCTCCCGCTTACCCAGAGGATTCAGTATCCGGAGTATCCTGGTTTGCCGCGAAAGCTTTCTGCGATTGGCTGCAGGAACAATTGCCCGCAGGAATGGGGGGATTCAAAGTAGATCTTCCAACGGAAATTCAATGGCAATACGCAGCAGAGTCGGGTTCCGTTAAGGCCTCCGGTTTTGATGGCAGTCTTTGGGAATGGTGTGCGGAGTACTTTGCTCCCTATGTGTTCCTGCCTTCAATTTCGGATTCCCCGGTTACCGGACCGGAAAGATCCATCCGTGGAGGATCATGGGTGAATACTCCAGGTACGGTAAAAACCTCCACAAGAGCAGCGCTTCCACCGCGCAACTGTTCACCCTTCGTGGGATTCAGGCCAGTCATCGTACTCAGGAATAATTGAATGAGCGAGGGTATCAAGATTCTGGCCCAGAACAGACGTGCCAGGCATGAGTACTCAGTGGATGAGACCTACGAATGCGGGATTGAATTATTGGGAACTGAAATAAAATCAATCCGCGATGCAAAAATGTCATTTCCCGATGCATGGGCAGAAATACTTGATGGAGAAATATGGTTGCGGGGTTTTAAAATCTCGGAGAATCCATTCTCATCCATCTTCAATCACGATCCGGATCGTAAAAAGAGACTTCTTATGCACAAGGAAGAAATTCGCCGTTTAGGCAGAAAAGTAGACGAAAAGGGCTATACGCTCATTCCACTATCATTCTACCTGAAAAACAGACGTGTCAAGGTCGAATTGGGGCTGTGTAAAGGTAAGAAATCATACGATAAGCGTTCGGATATCAAGGACCGCGACTTGAAACGCGAAGTATCCCGGGATTTTCGCAACATACTTAAAACCTGACAATTTTCAGGTCTCATTCATTGATAAAAATCCAGTGCGAACTTGCGACCTGCAAATAAACGCGTTACTATATACCCATGAGAAAAGTAATTTTCATGCTCCTGACGTTCCTGTCAATCCTTATCGTTGGCCATGCCCAGGATCAACGTCCGGTTATCGCCCTATTGCGGTTCGAAGCGTTGGGCGTCAGTGAAAATGAAACCAGGACTATTGAAAACCTCATTCAATCCTATGTATCTGAATTCCAGGACCTGCGCATGGTATCCCAAACCGATAGGGATAAGGTACTTATCGAGCAGGAATTCGCCTCTTCGCTGAATGATCCAGAAAAATTGGGAAACCTGCTATCTGCAAATTACCTTATGACAGGTTCGGTAGGAGCAATTGGTGATGATAGGGTCTTGAGCCTGGATGTTATCAAGGTTAGCTCTGGAGAGAAAAAGAGCATTTCCGAAATTTTTAAATCCATAGGCGAGCTTGCGCTAGGCACCAGAAAGATGACATTACGCATTCTCGATCGGGACGATCCTTCTCAAATCAGTATCGCCACCAAAAAGCAGGCACTCTCGGTTGAAGATATACTTGGAACTTGGAAAGGCGATAAGGGCATTGAAGTGGTTCGCATTTCCCGTGGGGGAAAGGCTATAGCGATACTTTCATCTAGTGCCCAAATGGAGCTTGCATGGAAAATTGAAGGGGCAGAGTTGTCTTTGCAGCAAAGTTCGCAAAATTCCACCAAATTTTATCATCCAGTTCCCTATAAGATTGCCCTTGAGCTGACAACCAAGGCTAAGCCAATGAGATGGACTTTTTCATTGTATTCTGATGGCATGGTCTTAAAAGGTAGTAAAATATCTTCCGCCGTCTCATACGATGGTGATCGTCTTCTTGAAATCATCCATGGGGCGGTCAGGGAAGCGGAGTGGACACGCTTAACGCGATAAGTCGTAATGTGGATTGCGCCGACGATATCTTGAAATCCGGAGAGATGAGCCCATGGATAGTGTCAGGACTATTATTCCGATAAGCAATGACACAATTCTAAGAATAATGTCCGGAATGAAAGAAGGAGACCGTATGCTGAGCAAATCTCCCACTGGTGCGGGCTTTCTGGCTCCGGGTGCCAAACCTTCTATACGTAAGAATCGTTCACCTTGTGTTGCATACCCGATCTGGCGTGCCTGCACGGTTAATGTATCGGTATCCGAACGGAGTGCATCAAGGGTATCCTTGAGTTCCGAGTTGATGGCTCTCAGTTTTTCCATATTTATGGAAAGCCTATCCCGTTCCTGCCTAAGTTCATTCATGGCAAGTAAACCGGATTGACCAAAGAGAGCGGATAACACTGCGTAGGTTATCAGACAAGCGCAAAGGGCTGTGAAAAACTTTTTTGTGTCCATCTGGTACATTAACGGCTGCATAATGGACCTTCTTTAGTATCGTTATTGACAACCGGAAAATGCGTGCGATACATTTAGATATGAAATGGTAACGATTGGGCGTCAACTCGCCGATAATAGGAGTAATATTGCGTTATCTTGTGGGAGTGCTGAATGGCAATCGATAAAGACACTTCGATTTATCGCGATCGCGGTACTATCGGCTCGGCGGACGAATTAGACGAATACGGCGTCTGGGTTAAGAGCGATCCACAGGAACTTCGAGGTGATGTCGAAGACGAATCTGTCATTAATGAACCAATGCTTCCAGATCTCGAAGACCTTCCTGATCTTGATTTGGATTTGAATAACCCAGATTCAACCAATTTTGGAGAAATGCAAATGGAACCCATGAGCGAATCGGTTCCTGATATACCGGATTTTGATTTGCAGGATAGCGATGGGATGAATCCGGAAGATGGTGTGCTTAACGAATTGTCTATGGAAGATTTTTTGAATTCATCCGATGAATCTGTTGAAGGGGGTTCAAGCGTGCAAGCTGCTCGCCAAGAAGAGGAACTACTCGATATGGATATCGACTTCAGCGATGGAGGGGACGAACCTTCTATCGATTCCAGGTTGAATATGGATGAAGATGGATCGAATGTTGAATTATCCAGTTCGGATGGGACACCGGAACTTATCCTGTCAGATAAAAAGGAAGATTTTGATGATCTTCAGGCCTTTGATGACGAAGTGAACTTGCACACGTCCACAAAACAGTCTGATACTAAGGGTCAGGACAAAAAGATGGATCTTTCAACCGAACTCCTCTTAAGAATCGCAAATGAATTATCATCCATAAAAAACGAGCTTTCATCCCTCAAGAATGAGTTGACCGTGTTGCGGGGAGAAAGTCATGGTCCCGCTGACGCACATGCACAAGAAACCGACGCAACCCATGGATTCTTCGATGAAGAAGAAGATGAAACTATCGCACTGACCGGCGATGAACTTGATAACATTCTGAATACAGCCGATTTCACCGAAGAGGCGGGATCAGATGCCGGAGAAGACATCGAAACCAGCTTGCTGGGCGATGATTTTGTAGAAAAGATGATGGATCTCCCTGAAGAACAATTATCTAGCCGTGAGGATCTACTCGGCGAAATAGATACGGAACCGGGAATCGAGTCCATTTCTGATAATATCAACCATAGTCTTGAAGAACCTGCTATTGAACAGATTGAGATCGATGATCTGGATTCAACCATATTGGATGCTCCCGCAGAAATCGTAGAACTTATGGAAAGCGGCGTGCGTTCAATGACAGAGGCACCTGAAGATACCAGTTATCTGGAAATCGATGAAGTGCCTCCGGAAGCATTGGATTTGAGTGATGCAGTCATCGATGAACCTGATTTGGGTGATTTAAAGCTTGAAGATCATGCTATGGAAGAACCGTCACTGGATTCCATAAACATTGATCTGGAACTGGATGCGCTAAATTCCATGGCTTCCGCATCTGAAAAAATGATTTTTGAAGAAACGGCATTCGAAGAATCATTGCATGAGGAAGCCCAAGAATTATCGTTATCCGATGATTCATTGCTTTCGGAAGAGATAAGCCTTTCAGAGGAGAGTTTCACTCCAGAAATGCCGGAAATACCTGCATTGGATGGGCTTGATGCGGAAATCGAACTTGGTGGAGAGGAAAGTTTCGCCAAAGTTGTACCTGAAGGTTTTGTAGTCGACGCCGAAGAAGAGAATCAAAGTCTCGATTTGTCCGATGCTGATGAAATCGAATCGTTCGAGACGGAGGATGCAGATACAACGACCGCTCCCGTTGAGGAACTGTCCCCGTCTTCTACAGAAAATGAACCGAACGGTAAAGATATTTTACCTGCCAACCTCCGTCAGGAAGTTAAAACCGTACTTTCATACATGGATCAATTGTTGGAATCCTTGCCAGAATCCAAAATCGAAGAATTTGCACATTCGGAATACTTCGATACGTATAAGAAACTCTTTGAAGAACTTGGTTTGGCGTAATCACATGGGCTTGCTCGAAAAGGCCTTTCACTCATCTGACAATAACCAACCCTCACTTCATAATGCGGGTAAGGGTTTATTGGAGCTTGCTGAAGAATTACGCACCCAAAAGACCAATGACATCGAAAATCAAAACGATACTGCTTCAGAAATAACAAATCTATGCATTGATCGTCTATCCCGTTTGGCGGACGACGGGAAACATATCGATACGGCTCTTTCCGTTCTCAAGGCCTTCTTCTCCATTATTGCTGCCTTTATTTTTGTCCAGAGAGACAATCAATACGAAATTTCTCATTCTTTTGGCTCCTCCGCCTTCAAAGAAGATGTTTCGTCACAGTTGCAAGCGAGACTGGTTTCCATACAAGGCTCTGAACGGTCAAATACATTTGCCGCAACCGTCTTGGGATTGGGCTTTTTCCCTGCAAAAAGCACTGCATATGCGTACCCTTTGCATTGTCCTGCCAAAGATTCTTCGAAATCCATCCTTATACTTATTGCAGAAAGGAATGAAAGCATTGCACAAGAATCCTTACAGAAAGTGATCAATGAATGTTCCATGAAATTTTATCCGAAAGAATGCAATGCACAAGTAAAAAATGGACCTAATTCACCAAGATCGATCCTGTCCGAAATTGCAGACGCTTGTGATATTTTAGGTGGAAAAGCCCAGACTCTTTTGCTCGACTTGTCTGAAATTACAACTACGGCAGCAGGCGATTCAGTTTCATCCATCCTTTCTTTATTGGTTGGAAACTCTGCCCGCGCCCTCGAAGTTGAACCTAGGCGATATCTAATTTTACTGAAGAAAGGTATCGACCGGGAGCTATATGGGCATCAATTAATTAAATCCATCAGGACTAATTTGAAACTGGAACCTGCACAAATACGAGTGGTTCACTCCTCCGATCTTCTCAATGCATACTCCATACAAGAATTGATTTTAACATTAAAAAAAGGCATATGATCGAAGAGATCAATTTCTCCAAGACCGGCCTGCCAATTGCTACTGTATGCGGTATACCTATCCATTCAGTCTATGATCCGGTAAAAGAAGCCGAACGTTTTATACAATCAAAAAATTTAAACCAAGATTCATTAATTATTTTATTGATTGCTCCCGGTCTCTGCTACCTTGTGCCTCCCTTAAGAAAACGCATTCCTGGGGTTCGAATAATCGCATTGCATTGCTCCTCATTTTTTAAAAATCATATGGATAATGTGCACGGGCCCGATCCTTTGGGAATATTTAAACCCGATGCACAATGGTCATGTTCAGATGATTTCTCCATACAAACATTTCTGGAAAATGAGCTGGATGATGCCGAAGCCCGTACTACCAAGATTATGGAATGGCGGCCTGCAACCAAAGCCTATGGTGCAATTGCCCTGAACCTTCTGGATTCAGTGGCACAATACTTGAAACGAGCCAACGCGAATGCGGTGACCAGCGAAACATTCGGAAAAAAATGGTTAAAGAACGCAATCCGTTTAATAGATTCGTACAAACCAAAATATAGATTAATAAAACAGGTTTCAAAACCCATAATATTAGTAGCTTCGGGTCCAAGTCTGGAGGATTTTATTCAGTTATTGGATAATCCAGCCATTCGGAAACAATATGTACTGTTGGCAGTATCCTCTGCCGCGGACAGTTTATTGGCTCGTGATATCATCCCGGATCTTATAGTTGCCACCGATGGTGGCAACTGGGCTAAGTTCCACCTTTTCGAAGCTGTACGAAAAAAGATTCCACTGGCTATAAGCCTTGTAGGAAGCCTGCCCTCACAATACTTTGATCTTCCCTTGTTCATTATTAGTGATGGAAGTCATTACCAACAAACGCTGATAAGGGAAATTGCGTCTCCATTGCTCATAGCACCCCAAAGAGGTACGGTAGCCGCAACAGCGATCGATTTGGCCTTATCGTGGACACATGAAAAAATATATATCACAGGACTTGATTTAGGTATCCGAAATGGCCGTTCGCACGCGCGTCCGAACGCTTTGGATCGATTTTATCAAAAATCTGATAATAGGATATATCCGGGCTTAACCGGCGACTATCAACGATATCTTGATAACAAGCGTATGGCATCCTTGGATATTTATGCAAAATGGTTTTCAGAAAAAAGCAAGATCTATGGGAAACAGCTCGTCGTACTTGGACTACCTAATTCAGCTTTGTCTGAATTAGATTCCATAGAGACACTACCGGTCAGTCAAATCCTTGATCCTACGAATGGAGAACAATTGTATTCCGAAGTACCCCATAAATTTCAAGATGGCACTTCTTATACAAGAAAAGCATGCATTGCGAATATTTCCTCTCTTTTACAACTGATTCAACTCGAATGCTCGGTGGATACTTTAGATGCAAAAAAAGTCCGTGAAGGCATTTGCGGTGAATTATTGCCTCTGATTGACACGGATCTATACCGGCTTCTGTTAATCAGAGGTCGGTGGCACCAGTCTGCAGGTCAGGAATTGGTTATAAGTATATTGGACAGTGTTCGAAAGCAATTCAGCCAGTCGAAAAATTGTGTGGATGATATAGAGGCCATCAATGGATGAGCGATTGAATTTTGAAAGAAACCTACTTGCACTTACTTCTAAGAACCCGGATTTGTGCAAGAAATTAAGCACGGCACATACCACAACCGGAAAATATCGTTTTCTTGAATCCCGTAAGGGAGGACTGATTCCTGCTGCCGTTGATAGCATTGGAGCTGCCAGACCGCTTCACTCCCTAGTGGATCCTGAAAAAGAGGCTGGCAGAATACTGGATACAATCAGCACTGATAATTTTCTTATTCTTTATGGCCTTGGCGGTGGTTTTCTGGCCAAAGCTGCATTGGATAGCAATAAAGTCCAAGGTTTATTACTAATCGATTATGACTTGGACGGTATAGCTGAATTATTTGCAGCGAAAAATTATGTAAGCATCTTAGGTGATCCCAGAACCATACTTCTTATCGATCCGACAGATACCGAATTGGAAACTTCAATACTTGGGGCCTATCGTCCTGCGTTATCGGGTGGGATAGCCGCAATTCCCCTTCGGCCCAGGGTTGAACTTTCACCTAAGGAATTCGCCTCCGCAGCAAACACTGTTAATAATTCCATCGATTCTCTCTCGGATGACTATAGTGTACAGGTATATTTTGGTAAACGCTGGTTTGCAAACACGATAAGGAATGTCATGGATGCGGAAGGTGCGGTCGCGCCCTTGGGTCCGGTAAAAAATGTAGCAATAAGCGCTGCAGGACCATCGCTGGATTATCAATTGGAACTGATAATTAAAAAAAGGAATGACTTTTTCTTATTGGCAACGGATACCTCTCTTCCATCCCTACTGGAGGCTGATATCAGTCCGGATGCAGTCATTTCCATTGATTGCCAACATATCAGCTACTATCATTTCATGCGCGGGTTACCTCCGGACATTCCCCTTTTTACAGATCTTGCCAGCCCTCCAATAGTTGTTTCACGAACCCCTACACCTCATTTCTTTACCGGGGGCCATCCCTTTACAGTTTTTGTATCCAGATCCTGGCGAACTTTTCCGCATATAGATACTTCCGGGGGAAATGTTACCTATGCAGCGGTTGCTCTGGCCGAGCTGATGGGTGCCGAGAAGATTGACTTGTTCGGTGCTGATTTTTCATACCCAAGAGGCGAACCGTATGCAAGGGGTAGTTACATACATCCCTATTTTCAACGACGTCAAAATCGCGTACAGCCACTGGAATCGCTATTTGCTGCTTTTGTATTCAGGAATGAATCATTGCGATTGGAACGAGACCCATTTACGTGGCGTTATGAAACAAAACCATTAAGTGGATACCGTCTCAAACTGGAACGTCTGTCCCGAAATATTGGTGCCAGGATTATCGTGGCTCCGGGACACGGTAGCAGAATAGATTTGCCCGCAACGGGAAAATGCAGGGCACATTCCTTATCCATGCTCTCGGCGGGAAAGCCCCATTCATCTGCTAGGGATTTTCTGCGATCGTATTCTATTTCTATCGAAAAATTACCCCGTTTTTCTGGATCCGTCTCGACGTACATATCACGGTTGAAAGAGGAGGATAAGGACATCCTGACCACGATGTTACCTGCGGCGGCAGCTATAAGACGACGGGAAAACGCCTTTAGCCCGGACGAGGTATTGGAAGCCGTACGATCCTATTGTCTTTATGAGTTGGAAAGAATACTCACAGCGCCCAGGTAATCGAACCATATCCGACGAAAGATGATGACACGCGGACATCCGCGCTGGTACCATACTCGAACAGAGAGGCTTTATGGGCGCCTGATTCCGATGCGAAGCCCATTCCGGCGATGACCGCCCCCGGGGAACAGGCAGATTGTTCTTCCAGAGCGTATTTGAGTACTTTTTTTGGATCGTCTTCGATGACGGCTTCCAGAAAACGGCGATCATTCACTGAACGAACCCATTCCAGCGCAGGAGAACCTTGACCTTTTGGTTCAAAACCATAATCAGGTCCATAGTGTGTCAAATCGCTTGAAGAGATAGCAACGCATGAAAGACCGAGGGACTTGGCCGTTTTGGCGATGAATTTACCAGTATCCAACGAAACCAGTCCTGCGGGCATGCGCAAGCCCAGAAATCGTGCTTTCGGGAAAGAACTCCTGACCATCGGCAATAACACTTCGATGGTATTGTCCACTGAATGATCTGAGTTAAGTACCATGGCATCACTCAAAGCAGTAAACAATTTCTCTTCCCTGAACAAGGTTCCAAAAGGAGTCTCGAAGGCTTCTGATTCAACAAATAGAGGTGGTCCATTACCATTCAGATGCCCGCCAAAAACTATAATGCAATCCACATCGTGTTGAAGCTGTTTAATTGCCCTGTAGGCGATTCCGCCAGAAAAAAACCACGACGCGTGAGGCACCATACAGGCCACGGAATGGCCAGGCGGATCGTTGGATCTTTCAAAACCTGCAAGCTCCTGAGCTGCGACGTACGCGTCCAAGGGATACCAACCCTCTGCCAGAAGGCGTTTTCGTATTCTCATCCGGATTTCCTTATAAAAATTATAGCACGTCCTAATATATTCGTATATAATGACTTTCATGAGAAAGAGATACTTCATGGTAACCGCCTTGTGTTGCGCGTTGGCATACGTGGTGGCTCTCGGGATTGGAGCTTTCAGGTTATTGACTGGTTCAGCTTCACTAGAATTGACCGCTCAGAAGGAATTCACGCTTCTTGTCGAAAAAGCAGAGGCGGCCGGTGCATTGGGCTTCATGGATCAGGCTTTCCGTGATTCTATCCGTCAGACAATGGAACAATCCCATACTTTGGCTGCTGTTCTTGTGGGAGGGCCTGCAGGAACTGAATACGCTGTCCAACGGAACTCCGGTTTCCTTGTTTCCTCTGTAGATGGTCCTCGTTTTGTATCGCGTTTCGATATTGCTAAAAAAACGCTTTATGCTCCTTTACGCTTGGATGGAGTGCGTAACGCGACGATCAGCGTGGTCCGATTTCGATTCCAACCAGAAACAATATATTCCAGTCTTCGTTATGCTCTGATAATAACGCTGATCGCTATATTCGTTGCATTGTTGGTACTTATTTTCGGCAGTGCGAAAACAAAAGAATCAGTTACCGAAACCGGTTTTGAAGATCAGAAACCCAAAATGTCTGAAGTGCATGATAAAATACCCCAAACCAGCCAGGAAAATCATTCATTCACAGCTGTGGAAATTGATTATGACATACCTGAAATCGCTGATGATGTTGCTGAAAACGTTGTGACGCAACCCGACCGTGTCGTAGCTTCGGATATGACAATGCCTGATAAACATGCTAAGGGGAACCTGGACCCTGACCTTCCGATAGGACTCTATTCCCCTATAAGCGGTCTTGGGTGGAACCGCTATTTGCGGGAAAAACTGGAGGCCGAATTACGTAGATCTGCTTCTTTTGAGCAGGACTTGGTCTTGCTCTTAGCCACCATGCAGTATTCGGAAAAGCCTACTGATGAGGAGATTCGTGAATCTGCGGATTCAGTCATAGCTTTCTTCACGTTCAGGGATCTCGCTTTCGACTGGAATGAGTACGGGTTTGCCTTGATCCTTCCAAATATGGATCTTGATCATGGTTTGCGTATGTCCGATGAATATGCCAAAAAAATATGCAGTCAATCCGGAGCAATAGGAAACGAAGTTAAAATCCGGATTGGCCTCTCAGCAAGGGCTGGACGCTTGGTCAATGCGGAACGCCTTATCATGGAAGCGGAGAGAGCCCTAAAGCGCGCAGAAGAAGATTTAAAATCACCCATCGTTGCATTCAAACCTGATCCGGAAAGATATCGTAATTATATTTCATCCAACACATGATGGAAGGATTGCTATTTTTTCTCAGTAAATTCCGAAAGGGGTTTGAATAATCGATCAATGAGCCAAGAACCCATACCATTAAGGTACAGGTCATCGGATACTCTGGCAATAAATCTGTCATTACCCAGGCTGGCTCCGATTGTGAGCCACACACTGGTTCCGCTTCCTGTTTCCAGCACAATGTTTCCAAGTGGAGAAGCGATCACATATTCGTTTTCATCCATACTTAAGAAATCATCAGCTTTTGCGCGGATGATCGTTTTGATGAACCTATCCACTCTGGCTTATCTTAAACACTTTGTTTTTTCAAGTGTTTGCATTACAATGATTTGAAATCGAAATCTCTGTTTCTGGCACTACAGATTTAATTTTGAAGAGGATTCTCGCTATAGCAGGACAGTTTTAATCGTTGATCGGCAGGACAGTCGGCGGAATGGCGACGCCCACGGCCTTCAGCACCTGATTGCAGCTTCCGCGCAGATCGGTACGCAGGTGCATCGTTTTTCCCTCGAACTCGACTTCCACTTCTTCAAGAGCG
>Ga0172379_10002122_pt1 | contig 36385 bp, 31 predicted proteins | sample GrowelOW334metaG_FD_119756 | JGI IMG/M metagenome (GOLD analysis project Ga0172379, IMG submission 119756) | Groundwater microbial communities from an aquifer near a municipal landfill in Southern Ontario, Canada - Groundwater well OW334 metaG | ecosystem: Environmental > Aquatic > Deep... | reverse complement strand
TCAATAATTGATTCGCCTTTTTCATTATTGATTATTATTCGGCGCGCATTTCCTTCCTTGATCAACTCCTTTACCTTTTCAACTACTTTATCGCCGGAAATAATAAATTCTTCTTTTTTTTCTTGATTTTCTGGCATATTTTTACACTAAATTATTATCAATAATTATATCACGCTCTAATAAAATAAACTAGTTTCAATTGGAAAAATTATACAACTAATTAAAAAAGGGCCGCTGCATGAAATAACAGCAAGGCCCGAGAATGAGCAATCGCGTTCCACCTGAAAAGGTCGGGGGTCTCCGGACGAGAGAATGTCCGTGGGTGCGAGACCCCCTGAAAGCCTCAATGAAGACCGAAGAAGGCCCCGTTCAGACGGCCAACAGAGAGGCTATCTAGCCGAGGAAATGCCCGCTTGGCACCTTGTCGCGACCCCCGTAGAGGTCTTCAATCGCCCTTGAAAGACGCTCAAGATGCTCGGAGTTAACCGTGGGCGGCGGGCGGTGATGATGTTCGGGTGAAGGGGGTGGAGCGGGCGGATTATCGCCCATCTCTTGTCTCATTGACATCTACTGACTCCTTCAGATCAGAAACATTTACACGCGAGACTACATTCTACTGTAAATAAAAAAAGTGTCAACCCCCGAACCAGTGTGGATGCGGGGGTTAAGACTCAACACGTTTATATATCCAAATTATTTACTATATTTCTCGGTACTTTTTTCTGAATACTTTCTTCATAAATTCAAACCAAGCAATAATGAAAACGCTGACTCCTAACATTAGCAAGACATCATTCATATGAAGTCTGGTTAAATGGAAAAGATCATTAAGCCAGGAATTGGAAAAAATTAATACTAATGAAGCGAGAGTTCCCGAGACAACTAACCACATGGTCCGATTTACCGTACGGAAAATATTGATAATACTTTCAGACCAGGAAAGATTTACCGCAATCATAATGAGATTGCCAATTACCAAACTACTGAAGGTCAATGTTCTCGCCTCTATTTCACCCTTCCCCATTTGTAAGGTCAATAAATATATACCGAAGGATATAGTTAAAATGCTCAAGCCCTGAATCAAACTGAAGAATAAAGCTTTTCTGTTGAATAAAGGTTCTTTTAGATTTCTGGGCTTACGCTGCATTACGTCTTTTGCCGCCTGGTCTGCTTCAAAAACAATCGTACAGGCCGGATCAATGATTAATTCCAGAAAAGTAATATGTATCGGCAAAAGAATTACCGGCATTCCGAATAATACAGGTAAGAATGCTAATCCGGCGATTGGGACGTGGACAGCGAATATATACGAAATTGCTTTCTTGAGATTATTGAAAATAATTCTACCTCGTTTCACCGCCTCAATAATTGATGTAAAATCATCATCAAGTAAAACCAATGATGATGCTTCGCGTGCAACATCGGTTCCCCTTTTACCCATGGCAATTCCGATATTTGCTGATTTCAATGCAGGGGCGTCATTTACACCGTCGCCGGTCATTGCCACGATTTCACCATGAGCTTTGAGGGCGTTCACAATTGCCAATTTTTGTTCCGGTACGACACGGCTGAAAACATTAACCGATGAAATTTTACTTTTTAATTCTTCCGGATTCATTTTTTCCAGCTGCGGTCCGGTAATAAAATTATCGGGGTTTTTTAATCCGATTTGCCGGGCAATAAAACTCGCTGTTCCCGGATAGTCACCGGTAATCATGATGACGCGGATACCGGCACTGTATGCCTCCTTTAATGCGCCGGGTACTTGTTCTCTAATAGGATCTAGAAACCCGAGCAGACCGACAAATTTGAATTTAAAATCATGCTGGGACTGAGGCAGGTTGGTCTTCTCAAAAGTCGCCTCCGCTACCCCTAATAGCCGCAATCCATTATTTGCTAAATAGTTTATTTTTTCTTCTAATTGTTTGAATTCCTGTTCGGTAAAATGGCATAAATCAGCAATTGCTTCCGGAGCGCCTTTGGCAGCTACAGTATAATCTTTCATTTCATTTGATTCCCAGACATGTGCAATGGAAAGTAATTCTTTTGTAAACGGATATTCTTTGTTCAACTGCCATGATTTATGAATATGTTCGGTGTTATCCAGAAGTTCTCCCGTTACTTTCTTTATTTCCTGTTCAATCGGATCAAACGGATCTTCCTGGCTCGCCAGCAGCGCGTATTCCATAAGTGAATGAAATTTTTCCGGTAACGATTTCTTTTCGCTTATTTCGTAATATTCACCGTCAACATAAATAGTATTCAGAGACATCCTGTTTTGAGTAATCGTACCGGTTTTATCCACACACAGAACAGTGGCAGCGCCCAATGTCTCTATGGCCGGCATGCGTCTCGTCAGAACATTTCTCTTTGATATTCGCCATGCTCCCAATGCCAGAAAAATTAATAAAACAATCGGAAATTCTTCCGGCAATATCCCCATAGCGAGAGTCAATCCGGAAAGTAAACCTTGAATCCACTCACCTCTCACCAAACCGTAAATCAGAAATATCAACAGACAAAGTAGTAAGCCGATACTTCCAATATACCTTACTAACCGTCCTGTTTCTTTTTGAAGTAAAGTATCCTCCTCTTTGATAGAATCCAAAGCTTTGCCGATTTTTCCCATTTCCGTTTCCGATCCAATCGCTTCAACTTTTGCCGTCGCCCTGCCCTGCACAACCAATGTGCCCGAATAAACATATGGCAGATTGTCACCGCCCGGTCGTCGTGGAAGCTCCTGCCCTTCATATTGCGTTTTCTTAACTGACAGCGATTCTCCGGTCAACAAGGATTCATCTACCTGCAAATTTACGCTGGAAAGAATTAATGCATCCGCCGGTACCCGGTCGCCCTCCGCCAAAACAATAATATCCTCTTTTACCACTTCTCTTCCGGGGATCCTAACTTGTTTTCCCTCACGGATAACCAATGCGCGGGGACTGGATAAATTCTTTAAAGCATCCAGCGCTCTTTCCGTTTTTCTTTTTTGGAACAATGTGATACCAACCACCCCGAACACTGCGAACATCAAAACAAAGGCGTCTTTTTGCTCGCCTAAAAAGAGGTAAATGACACTGATGGAAATCAAAAGAGCCAGCATCGGCTCTTTGACAACTTCAAAAAGTATTTGAAATATATTGTGTTTCTTCTGGGAATTCAGTTCATTATAACCGTACTTGTTTTGTTTTTCCAATACGGTTTCAAATGACAAACCCGAAATCTTTTCAATTTGTTCCTGATTGATTGTAATCATATTTTTTACACAGCGCGGTCTTCGCAGATTTCCCTGAAATCACAAGTCGCGCATTTATAAACTGTCGGTAACGCTGTGAAATCTCCTTTTTCAATTTCTTTGATTGACAGTTTAATTTTATTTTTTAACCCCTGGATATCTTTATCAGATGCCGTAAACGAGTATTTGTTATTGCCATCCAAATAGTAAAAACTCAACAATGCCGGCTTCTTTTTAAAGACCTCCTGCATAGCTATATGATATATCATCAGCTGTTCATGGTCAATTTCAGTTTTGCGGGCCGGTTTTTTACCAGTTTTGTAATCAATAATTTCTACGGAATTTTTATCCAGCGGATCAACCCGATCAATAAACCCCCGGAATGAATATTCACCAATTTTCAGATTGAAGCCTTTTTCCAGGAAAGCGGGTGGTTTCGTAATTTTATTTGTTTTATAATACTCATCCAACATCTGTTTTCCCGCTTTTTTCCTTTCCTGCATGTGCTTACGGGAATCATACCAGTCGTCAATCCAGTTTTCTTCATATAATTTCATCAACTGAGTTTTACTGGGCTTATGCCCTTGCTGGATCAAAGTATAATAAGCTTTCAATGTGTTATGTATAGAGGTGCCAAAACTATACGTATGTCTGCCGGTCAATACTGGCACTTTCCAGATAAACATATATTTATACTGTTTCGGGCATTTTTCATAGGCCTTGAGCTGGGAATAGCTGAAAGATTTAGGCAACGGATATATAATTTTTTCCGCCGGTCTATTTTTTTTCCGGACAATATCAAAACCTAAATTCAGCTGTTCCAATTTTTCTGCCTTTTCCCCCTGCACCATATCTATCTCAAACAAAAATCGTGACGGCTTTTTGGCGGTTTTTCCGCCGACATCTTTAGCGGAACTGAAATACAGTCCCTTCCGCGCCCGTGTGCAGGCAACGTAAAAAAGCCGGCGTTCTTCCTGCAGATGGATATCACCTTCTGGAATAATTTCTTTGATTAACTTTCCGGGGACCTCTATCTGCTCACGGCGCTCAATACTGGGGAACCGTTTATCAACCAGGTTGGCAATAAACACATAAGAAAATTCCAAGCCCTTCGCGCCGTGTACTGTCATTATTTTTATGCTTTCCGGCCCTTCTTCCATTTGCGCCGGCGCGGGATCATTGCCAATATCAATAACCAGTTCCAATTCTTCCATAAATTTCTTTACCGATTTATCCTCATTATTGCGCTCAAAATCCTGGACTTTGCGGAAAAATTTGCTGATATTCTGAATTTTGATGTGATACCCTTCGGTATCTTTACTGCTCATCTTATTCAGATACCCGATCGCTTTGAGAAATTCAAAACAGATCTGGCCGACTGATTTTTCTTTGGCCAGTGCTGTCTGTTTTTTTATCAAATCCAAAATGTAGTTTAAAGATTTTCTAGTATCCTGACTAATCCCTCCGACTTCTTGATGGGTTTCAATCACTTCATAAAGCGAGATGCGCTTTCTTTTTGCCTGATTTGCTAGATTGATTAAATCTGAAGTGCTGATTTTGAAAAGATCAATTGAAAGCACACGAAACAACGAAGGACTCTCGTGATAATTATCTAGCATTTTCAGCCAGGCAATAATATCCAAAATCTCCGGCTGCTGGTACAGACCACGCGCCGCCACATATTGATAAGGTATTTCCTGATTAGTAAATACATTGACAAATATATCCGCCTGACTGTTTGCGCGCACCAAGACCGCGAAATCATTCCAGGTCAGACTGGAATCATAATTTTTCAGTTTTTCCATTTCCCGCAGAATTTTAAATACTTCATCTTCCTGTGTTTCCGATTCAAGATGCTTTATAACCCCTTCCCCGTTTACTTTTGAGATTAATTTTTTACTGATTTTTTTTATCTTGGGATTTTTCTTTTGAGCAGCATCCTGTTTCAGCTGGTATTCCAGACGGTTGGGATTATTTTTTTGAATGAACTCATATGAAAGATCCAGTATATTTTGTCTAGAGCGATAGTTATTGATTAAAACAACTTCTTTTGATTTCGGGAAATCCTTTTTGAACTCCAAAATATTACTCATGGACGCTCCGCGGAACCGGTAAATCGCCTGATCATCATCTCCCACTACTGTAATATTGTTTTGTGGAAATGCGAGTAGTTTTATCAATTCGTATTGAGCGTAATTAGTATCCTGAAATTCATCCACCAATATGTATTTAAATTTCTTTCTGAACTGTTCCAAAACTTTTTTTCTTTTTTTAAACAGCTCCAGTGTCTGAATTATCAAATCACCAAAATCCAAGAATCCATTTTTCTGCAGTAACATCTGGTACTGCTGATAAGCTTTTGCCACTTCCAGTATTTTTTCCGCACTTTCTTTTTCATCAGGTTTTTGGTTTTTTTTGCTGATTAATTTTTTGGCATATGCCAAATATTCTTTAGCTGAAACGTGTTCATCTTTAATACGTGAAAAATGCTGAATCAACGCATAAATAAACCGGGTCGGGTTACCGAGCGGCTTGTAATATTTCAAATTAAAATCATCCAGATGTTTTTTCAAAAGCATCCATTGATCAGTATTTGAAAGCAGTTTGAATCCGGAATCCAATCCGACTTCCAGCGCGTAATCCCGCAATACCCGCTCGCCAAAAGCATGGAAAGTTGATACCCATAAATCCACATATCCGTATGGCAGTAACTGGTCCACACGTTCCACCATTTCCCCTGACGCTTTGTCGGTAAAAGTCAGCGCCAGTATTTCATCCGCCTGGGCTTTTTTCTGGTCAATCAACCAGGCGATCCGCTGGGTAATTACGGTTGTTTTTCCCGTTCCGGCACCGGCCACAATCAGCAAAGGACCGTTTCCATAAGTAACGGCGGTATTTTGTTCCGAGTTTAAATCTTTAAGCAATTCCATATGAATATTGTATCATAATGACACAAGTTAGCCACGTATATATGAAAGAATCATTTTAATTATCATAAATTAGTTCTGATTAGTTTGATAAATAGTTCAGAAATTTGTAATGTTAACGACTTGCTCCAAAGTGAGGGTAATAAGTGCAAAGGAGGTAAAACCATATTACCCACAAAATCAATTCTCACAGTAACACAAGTTGAGAAAGGGGGAACAGCCGTGTATATAGCAAGGACGAAGCAAGAACGTATTCTTGCTTTAAATAGTTCGTTGATCAATGCACTTGTTAGTTGGCAGAAAGAAGGATTTCTGACCAACTTCAAGCAAGTCAACGTCGTGTGCGGGAGATTCATTCATGGCTCCAGAGAGAGATGGTATCTCTCTGCGAAATTGAGCTGGGACAGCTCAAACTTCGGCACCCAAATCAAGATGCGGCAAGCAATCATAAATTTCGCGAAGCAAATTGCAAACGAAACCGGACTGCCTGTCGATAATATCACCTTTACTGATGGTGGTGACATGGGAATTTCATTGCAATTTCCCATCGATAGCTAATATCGCACAACTACAAAAGTCGGGATATCCGACCTAAAGAGGCTATTACAACACCTCTTTTTTTATTGTTAATAATGTCCGATATAAGAAAATTGATACCCACTTCCCTTGACAAAAATAGTGTGCTATGCTAACCTTGACTGTTCTTTACCGCAGTAAAGCGCGGAAAAGAACAAAAACGCTAGCACCTTTCACCCTAACCACCAAGGTGGTGAGAACAATGACCGACTACATGCGGCACTCGCTGGAAGCACGGGGCGATGTTCTCGTGATCAAGCTTGAGGGGAGCTTCTGCAACGATGCTCCGGACTATTTCAGGGGGGTTGAGAACCGTGAACCTATGCTCCAGTCGTGGAAGTTCCGCCAGTTCAAGCGGGTCGTCTTTGACCTTTCCAAGGTTGAAGTGATGACCTCCAGCGGCATCGGCATCCTGATCACCATCCAAAGGATGGCACGCAAGGCCGGCTACTCCGAACCCGTAGTCATCGCCCGCGCGAACAAGCGCGTAAGAAATGTGCTGGTGGTCACGCAGATCGCCTCCATGTTTGAGCTTTGCAACTCCATGGACCAAGCCCTGGGGGTTCGGCAACCATGAGTTTGCACCTCTCGCTCCTCGGGAGCCATAAGGAAACTAATCACTTCCCGCGGCTCCTCGTTTTATTTTACCCTGATAAAACTAAAACCCGCTTCTTCTGGAAGCAGGTTCAAAGTTTGATATTTATTAATTCACCGCTTTTTACTTTGCCGTCAATACATTAAACAGACGAGTTTCCATGTCTACAGTGCCGGACAGGACGTGAATATGAGGATATAAATCCGGGACTCTGGTTTTAATGACATTCAATGCAAACTCTTCCAGATAGCTGGCTTTCAGTTCGGCTAATATCGGCTCCGGTCCGGTCGGCTGACGATAAACACCAGAAGTCATCAATAGCGCGCCTTCTTCACGGGGAACTAGACCCTTATTGATGTTATCCAGAACAATTGTAGCGGCAGTTGCTATCGGAGTTGCAACATCGTAAGAAAATGGTCCGATGATTAACGCACGATTCAACCAATGTAGCCAGTCAAACCCCCTACCAACAGCAATAATTTGTTCACCATGCATTGTCTGTTGATCAGGACGCGGATTGGCGCGTAGATAATGAACATGTCGGATATTTCCCTCAACCAGCGCAAAGAGATCTTCAACTACCTGCATGTGCATATCCGGATATAATTTGCGGATTTTTGTTTTAAGGATATCAGACGCGGTCTCCAATTCATCAATCAGATTTATTGAATCTTCGCCCTCACCGTGCAAAACCATGGCATCTTCATCGGTTTCAATACCGACCATAATAGGATATACGATCTGATGATCTTTACCAAATGCCTTTTCAATATTGCTGACTAGCCTGCTCGCATCCAATTTGGCTTTTTCCACATCATAATTATGCCCCTTGCATCCCTTATGAACATCACTCTTGGACCAATGATAGGTAATAAATGGCAGACAACGCCGTCCGTTTTGGACTGCGTACATTACCCACTGTAAAAAAATATCAGCCAGATAGCCCCAGCCCAGCTCAAAAGAGCCGGCTAAGTTGCGTAACGGCTGGATAATCCCGACCGGTGTTTCGGTAATAACCGGGCCGTGCAACCGGCCGTCCATGCATTTAAACCATAATATTTCAGTCGGATGCTGCGCACGATAAAACTTACGCGCTAAATAAGCATCGGAACTGCGAAAAATTGTGCTCTGTTCAATATTACGTTCAATTACTTCCTGCACAAGAGAGCTAGGATTATTATCTGCAACTAAATTTGGATTTGATTTCATTTTTTTTGACATAATTACGCTGTATTGATTTATCCATTATTAATTTCCGGATGATGGCGGAAGATTACCTCTTCTCCTTCTACGTCTGACAACCTTCAATCTGGCAAACTCCTTTTCTATTTTTGCGGTCAGGGCGGCAAATTCCTTATCGTCGGTTCTTTTTACATTCGCCAGCTCCTGTGCCTGGATTTTTGCAGCTTCAGCCCGTGCTTCGTCAATTTCGTCCGCGTGTTCTGCTGTGTCAGCAAGAACTATAATCTTGTTCGGTCTGACTTCAATGAATCCTCCGGAAACCGCCAAATACGTTTCTTCTCCATCCTTCTTTATTCTGACCTCTCCCGGAATCAGTAAAGAAACCAGCGGAATGTGGTTTGGCAGAATACCGATCTCCCCTTTGGGAGTAGGCAAAATAACTTCATCCACCTGGTCGGAATAAACCTTGCCTTCGGGAGTAGTTATTTCAAATTGTAGTTTCTTTGCCATAAATTTGATTATTTTTTAATCTCGTCAATACTGCCCTTCATGTAGAATTCCTGTTCAGATACGGTATCAAATTCGCCGTCCAAAATTGCCTTGAAACCGCGAATCGTGTCCTTGAGCGAAACATATTTTCCTTCTGTTCCGGTAAATGTCTCCGCGACAAAGAATGGTTGTGACAGATACTTTTGGACTTTTCTTGCTCGTGTGACGATTATTTTATCTTCATCCGAAAGTTCTTCCATACCCAGGATCGCGATAATATCCTGCAAATCTTTATACCTCTGGAGAATCTTTTGCACTCCACGTGCAATATTATAGTGTTCCTGTCCTACTATTCTCGGATCCAAAATTGTAGAGGCAGAATCCAGCGGATCAACTGCCGGATAAATAGCCAGTTCAGAAAGTGCACGGGATAATACCACTGTGGAATCCAAATGAGCAAAAGTCGTTGCCGGCGCAGGATCGGTTAAGTCGTCAGCAGGAACATACACTGCCTGCATAGAAGTAATTGATCCATTTTTTGTGGATGTAATGCGTTCCTGTAATTCACCCATGTCAGTCGCCAAGGTCGGCTGATATCCCACTGCTGATGGGATACGACCGAGCAAAGCGGACACCTCTGAACCTGCTTGTGTAAATCGGAAAATATTATCCACAAATAATAATACGTCTTGCTTTTCCTCATCACGGAAATATTCAGCCATCGCCAGTGCTGACAATGCAACTCTAGCACGAGCTCCCGGCGGTTCGTTCATCTGACCGAACACCAGAGCTGTTTTTTCCAGCACACCCGAGTCTTTCATTTCATGGTAAAGATCATTTCCTTCTCTAGTTCGCTCTCCTACTCCCGCAAAAACTGAAAATCCGCCATGCTCCTGGGCAATATTTCTGATCAATTCCTGAATAACGACAGTTTTACCAACACCGGCTCCGCCGAACAAACCGACTTTACCACCTTTCAAGATTGGACAGATAAGATCAATAACCTTAATTCCGGTTTCCAGAATTTCATACTGCGTGGTCTGGTCTTCAAATCTCGGTGCCGGTCTGTGAATCGGATATCTTTTTGCAGTTTTAGCCGGTTCTTTATCATCCAGTGGTTCACCAAGCAAACTGAACATTCTGCCCAAAGTTTCTTTTCCAACCGGGACAGTTATCGGCCCGCCGGTATTAATTACGTCCATGTTTCTGCTTAGACCGTCTGTGGAATCCATAGAAACCGTCCGGACCACGTTTCCTTCCAACTGTTGCTGAACTTCCAGAACAATTTTATGCTTTTTTCCACCCTCATCTTTATACACTTCTAATGCAGTATAAATCTGGGGCAAATCTTTTTCAAATTTGACATCAATAACTGGTCCGATAATTTGCGATATTTTTCCTGTAGTTTGTGACATACTTTTTTATAATGATTAATAATTTATAATGTATTAAAAACTATTCAACAGCCGCCCGGCCGGCACTGATATCCGCCAGTTCCGCTGTTATTGCCTGCTGTCTCGCTTGATTAAAGTAAAGCGTCAAGTCTTCAATCATATCCTCGGCCGCATCTGAAGCATTACGCATTGCCAGCATTCTGGCCGAGTGTTCCGAAGCATTGGATTCCAATAACGCCTGGTATATTTGCAATTCAATTAACCGGTACATCATTTGATCTAAAACGGCATCTGGTGATGGTTCAAATAAATATTCAAATCCGGATTCAAAAATACTGGCTGATTGATTCTCTGTATCTCCCCCAATATAGCCGAGCTCCTGATCTTCGCGGTCAATCGGCAATATTTTTCTCAATCGCGGTTTTTGCGATATTGCCGATTTATAATCGGTGTAGGCAACTGCGACTTTGTCATATTTTCCGGAAAGATAATCATTAATAATCATCCTGGAAATCGGTGTTATTTCGGCAATTCTGGCGTTCATGTCTAGTTTGGTGAATTCCGCAACAATATTATGGCCGTGCCGAAACATAATATCCTGCCCTTTAGTACCCATTAATACGACTTCCGCCTCTACATCAACATGTTCTTTTTTGTGGTTATTAATATACTCGGCAACTAAATCAATGACTTCCCTGTTAAAACTGCCGCATAATCCGCGATTGGATGTAATCAGTATAACACCGACATTCTTAACCTTTTCCCTTTTTTGCAAAAGTGGATGCGATGCCGGATCTGTTTTTGCGGCAAGATTTTTTACAATTTCCCATGCCGAATTGGAATATTCTCTAGTTGCTAAAACGGCATTTACTGCTTTACGCATTTTTGCAGCCGAAACCATTTCCATCGCCTTGGTAATCTTCCTGGTGTTGGCAATGGAGCGGATTCTTCTATTAATATCACGTGTTGCTACTGGCATACGTTTCTTTCTTTTGGATTATACTTTTTCTTGCACTGGTTCTGTTTGGCTGAAATTTTTGGTTTTTTTGAATTCATCAATAACCTCTTTCAGTTTGTTTTCCAGCCCCTCGTTCAATTCCCCTTCTTTGGCAATCTGTGCGAGCACGTCTTTTTTTGAAGTGTCCAGATATTTATGGAATTCGGTTTCAAATTCCGCAATTCGTTCAACCGGAACATCATCCAGCATTCCGTTAACTGCCGCATATAAAATTGCAACCTGATGTTCAACTGCCATTGGAGCATATTGAACCTGTTTCAGAATTTCTGTTAATCTTTTTCCCCGTTCCAACTGGTTTCTGGTTGCTTCATCCAAGTCTGAACCGAATTGAGCAAAGGCGGCTAATTCACGGTATTGAGCCAGATCCATTCTTAGTTTACCCGCCACCTGTTTCATTGCTTTAATCTGAGCCGCTGAACCTACGCGGGAAACGGATAAACCGACATTTAATGCCGGGCGGATGCCTTGGTTGAATAAATCTGATTCAACATAGATCTGTCCATCAGTAATTGAAATTACGTTGGTTGGAATATATGCCGATAAATCGCCGGCTTGCGTTTCAATAATTGGCAGGGCAGTCAATGATCCTCCGCCGTATTCTTTGTTCAATCTTGCTGCTCTTTCCAATAAACGAGAGTGTAAATAGAAAACATCACCCGGGTATGCTTCCCGTCCCGGAGGTCTTCTCAGTAACAGTGAAATCTGTCTATATGCCCAGGCATGTTTTGAAAGATCATCATAAATAACCAAACTGTCTTTACCCTGATCCATAAAATATTCGCCCATCGCGCAACCGGCATAAGGTGCAATAAATGTTAAAGGTGCCGGATCAGATGCGCCTGCAACTACCACAATCGTGTGCTCCATTGCGCCATTTTTTTCCAGTTCCGCGACCAGTTTCGCAACTTTTGATTCTTTTTGTCCGATTGCCACATATATACAAACCTGATTCTGCCCTTTTTGATTAATAATCGTATCAATTGCCAGAGCTGTTTTTCCGGTCTGTCTGTCACCAATAATCAATTCGCGCTGTCCACGCCCGATCGGGATCATTGCATCAATGGCCTTAATTCCGGTTTGAACCGGAGTGGTCACTTTTTGTCTGGTAATAACACGCGGCGCAATCTTTTCAATAGGGTTAAACTTGTCTGTTTTAATCGGACCCTTGCCGTCAATTGGCTGGCCCAGCGGATCTACAACACGTCCGATCAAAGCCTCGCCCACCGGAACTTCCAAAATTCTGCCCGTGCTTTTTACGGTATCGCCTTCCTGGATTGTTTCATACTCACCCAGAATAATAGCACCGACGGAATCCTCTTCCAGGTTCAGGGACACCCCAAATTTCCCGCCGGGAAATTCAAGCATCTCTGAAGCCATGGTGTCAGACAATCCGGAAATTCTAGCAATGCCGTCACCAATTTCTTCCACTGTTCCGACTTTTTCTTTAGAAACTGAAGTTTTAAAATCAGTAATTTGTTTCTTTAGCTCCTCAATAATGTAATCCTTGTTTGCCATAATTGTTTTTTTAATTGTATTTCAAATATTAAATATTTTAACTTAATGTATTTGCTAAACTTTCAATTTTCTTTTTTACACTGCCGTCCGCTACGGTATCGCCATATTTTAAGATCACTCCGCCCATTATTTCCGGATCAATATATTCAATCAGTTTGATCTCTTTGTTCAAAGCCTGTTTCAATCCGGATATAATTTCATTTTTTTCACTATGACCCAGTGCGCGAACAGAATAAACTGATACCGCCTGGATGCCCTCTTGTTCATTTGAATATTCCTGAAAAGCATCCACAATCTTATCAGACTTAGCAATTACTTTATTTCGCATCATCAACTGAATAAATGAACTGATCGCTTCCGCAATTTCTTTCTTATCCTTGCCCTGCAATGATTCGTACAATGCCCGAGCGTATTTTTTTGGCGTTATCTTTCTCATTACTATTTTTTGATTTGATTAACTGTTTCTTCCACCATTTTCCGGTTGGATTCTGAATCCAGATTTTTTCCTACTATCTTAGTGCTGGCCTCAATTATCAAACTACCAACTTCTTTTCTGGCATCATTAATCATCTGGTCCTTTTCCGCCAATAGACTGGCCTTGGTTTTTGCGGCAATTTTTTCCATTTCCGACCTGGTTTCCGCTATTTTGTCCGCCTTCAACTGCTCCGCTTCCTTGCTTGCCTTTTCCATAATTAACTGTGATTCTCTTTTGGCATCTGTTACAATCTGGTCTTTTGTTTCACCGGCTACTTTCAATTTCTTCTCTATCTCCTCGGCATTTTTAAGGCTTTGGTCAATATCATGATTGCGTTTTTCCATAACCTTCATCAGCGGTTTTAAGGCAAAACGCCATAATACAAATAGGACAATTGCAAAGTTGACTACCTGAGCAATAATCAGTTTCCAATCAATGTGAAATGTTTTTACTAATTCATCCATTGTTTTAGATTAGTGAATTTTATAATGAATAAAAGATTACGAGTTACCAATTATGAATTACGGGCTACAAGATAATCTTCTAACCTCAGGAGATCTGAATACCAGACCCCCTGTTCGTCAAAAGACTATTTGATACCGAATGCAATAACCAACGCGTAAATAGCGATAGCTTCTGCAAAGGCGGCGGCTAAAAGCATAGGAACCAGGATTTTTCCTGCTGATTCAGGATTTCTTCCGATTGATTCCATGGCTTTGGCGCCAATTTTTCCGATTGCCAATGCAGGAGCGATACTTCCGATACTGATGGCAAGTGCTTTTGCTAATGGTACTATTTCCATTTTGTGCGACCTTTCTTCTTGATTTACTAGCTACTCGACTCTATTTTTTTTAGTTTATAGTCGGTGCCAATAAATCATTAATAATAATTATTGAAAAATTAATGTTCTTCTTCGGTGGATGCAATTGTAAAATACACCAGTGTTAACATCGCGAAGATTACTGCTTGAATAATACCGACGATTACTTCCAGGAACATGAACGGGATAGGTAGAACAAAGGCAAAAATAACTGCAATTGAGGAAAGCAATACTTCTCCGGCAAATATATTTCCGAATAAACGAAAAGATAGTGAAGCGACTTTTGCCACTTCCCCGACAATTTCCACGATACCGACAAAAGCCTTAATCGGATTTACAAATGCAATAGCCGGGTCCTTGGTAAACTTTCTTGGAATATCGGCAATTGCTTTGATATTGATAAATTTATTCATATACTTCCAGCCACCGACAACTAAAACCCCAAAAACATTTGAACCAATTACAGCAAATAATGCTAAAGCCATGGTTGTATTCAAATCAGCAGTACCCCCTCTGAAAAAAGGAACAAATACGGAAGCTCCATGACCCTCTTCAATAAACCCGATTGAACCAATGCCCGGAACCAACCCTAGCCAGTTATTTAATAAAACAAAAATAAAGATTGCAAATACTATCGGAAACACTTTCATACTCTTTTTCCGGTCTCCGGTAACAGAATCGGCTAAGTTCAGAGCTCCTTCAACAATAATTTCAAAAGCATTCTGCAGTCCGGTTGGAATCCTTTTGATCCGTTTTTTTAAAGCAAAAGCGAATAAAACGATTATAAAAACAACCACCCAGGAATTGATCAGGGAGTTAGTAACTGGAAAACTTCCAATATGGAATACCGGTTCGGCAAATAAGGTGACTTCATGCGATACCTCACCATTTGTTTCTGACGTTTCGGTTGCTGAATTTTCGGCTACATTATTTTCATGTGTGCCATCATTCACTATCTCTGTTGTTGCTGTTTCGTTGCTCATTATTCTGGTTCTGACTTAGTTTCCTCTTACTTTCTTTTTCTATTTGTTTAATGTATTTTCCGGCGATAATTGTAATGCCGATGCAGGATATAATAAACGCTACCCCAGTTAGACTGAGAAAATACCATGGTTCAGTGCCTTTTCTTTCATCCAAATATTTGCCTAGGAACAATGCACATACTATCGGTACGACGATCCATCCGGTTACCTCACCAAATATGGCTAAAGCTGGCTGCCACCATGCTTTTTGTGGTGTATTTTTTTCCATTGCACGGAATATTATAAAAACAGAATTTCACTTAAATATCCACAATTTCGCATCTATAATAATACATCTTGGCAAATATATCAAGCCCTACCATTTTCCATTTTGGGTGAATGCCATTTTATATGGGATATTTGCATATTTTTCAGGTTTTGTCAGTTTACTATGAAATTATTACTAATATTTTACGGTGCTATCAGAGAAAAATATCTCGGTATTATCCGTTTGGAATTGCATTCCAAAATCCAAAATGACCTTGTAAAATAAAGATAAACATGATAATGTCCAAATGTAATTACTAATAATTTGTTATGAAAAAGGTACACATAACTTTGTTGTTTGTTTTAGCAGTTTGTACATTCTTTCTGCCCCACGCTGTTTACGCGATTTCGTTCTGGAATGTTGGAGCAACTTTAGGGTTAGGGACAGTTGATCTGCAAAAAGCGGCACTAAATATTATCCGGTGGGTACTCGGGTTACTGGGTCTGGTTGGCGTTGTTATGGTAATGTACGGGGGATTTACCTGGATGACGGCCGGCGGAAATGAGGAAAAAATTGAAAAGGCTAAAAAGATTATTACAGCAGCTGTGATCGGTATGGCTGTTGTAATTCTTTCATGGGGGATTGTAACATTTGCGCTTGGTGTTCTTAATAATGTCACCACTGGCTCTGGCTACCCTCCGGGATTTATAGGTCCTCCCGCACCATAAACATATTCCTAACAGTTACTAATTGTCATTATTGATATTCATTGATTTGTGATTCCATATCGCTACATCAATAAAATTTATCTCAAATTGTTTTGAAACATAAAAGTCGACTATAATTTAACTATATATCGACTTTTTAGTATTAACTAAATAATTAATATAAATACTAATTATTAGACTTATTAATTTTGCCAATTAATTCATTGTAAACATTATCCAAATTACCGCTTAACCCCTCGGCATTGTAACCATGACCAGATTTATCCTGGATGCCGATAAAAGTATAAAATTCACCGTCTTTTTTATAATCATTAAGACAAAGAATAAGATATCCTTTTTCATGAATTTTTTTTTGAAATTCGGCAAAATTCATATTATTCCGTTTTTGGTTTTTCTATTTCAATCGGTTCTATTTTTGATTCACCGCCTGTCAGTTTCACTACATCCTTATCTATCTTTTTAAATTCCTTATATGCGGAATTGTACATATTGACAGTTGTACCGAGATGACCGCCCAGTTTCTTCAGATAATCTTCATAGGCTTTAATATGCAGATCCAGATTGCCGACCTGCTTCAGAATCTCCTTTGTTTTTTGCTGGACCTGATAGGCACGCATCCCCTGCCAGAGCGACTGCAAAGTGACATAAAATGTTGTCGGGGAAACGATATGAACCTTTTTCTCATTAATGGCATAATCAATCAGATCACGGGTATTGACTTTGATTGCCCCGACTTTATTCACCAGCAGATCATAAAATATGCCTTCCGCCGGAATAAACATGAAAGCAAAATCAATCGTACCTTCATTGGGGCGTATATATTTCGCCGTCTCGTCAATTCTGTTTTTCAAATCAGTTTTAAAAACTTTTTCTAATAATCCCCTTTGTGTACTATCCGTTTCGTCAACAATCCGATTGTAATTTTCCAGCGAAAACTTGGAATCAATCGGAATAATCTTTTCTCCCAGGAACAGTACTGAATCTACAATCACTCCATCTTTGAATTTGTACTGCATTTCGTACTGATTCGGCTGGAATGAATTTTTCAGAAGCATTTCCAGTTGGTACTCGCCGAAGATTCCCCTTTGTTTCGGGTTGCTTAATGTATCCTGTAATTTATTAAGCTGATCAGAAAATTCTAACACTTGTTTATTTGTTTCATCCAGTTTGGTCAGCCTTTCCGTTACATCCTGAATAATTTTAGCGGACTGGCCGAATTGCTGTTGCATCATTTTTGTTGAATCGCCCATTTTCTGATCAACAGTTTTGTTCATATCTTCCAATCTTTGTTGCAACAACAATAAACCGTCCGAATCTTTTCTAGAATCCTTCAATTCGGTAAATTTTTTATTCATTTGAAACATTAACAAACCCAAAATCAAGACCGCAAATACTGCTAATGTTATTACTAGTGTTACAAGTTCCATATGCTTATTCTAGCTTAATATTTACTCTTTAGCTACCCCCGGACTAAAAACCACCAGGCTAAGATGGCGAAAATCATATACGGAACGTAAAAGAAAGGCAATCCGTATTTTTTCCCGAATTTCAGCCAGGGAAACCAGTCCGCTTTGTCCGGACGGAAATGTTTCAACGGCCAATCGGGGTTTACCACAAACCACAAAAAGTCTTCAATCACCTGACCCAGAAAATAGCCGATCAGAATCAACCCCAAAAGTCTTGGTGAATAGTCAATAACTAGCGGCAGGGATACCAATAACGGATAAGCAACTACCCACAGCCAGAAATGATAGCCGTTCAGATTATACTTCCCGACTTTAAATTTCCATCCCACCTGCCTTTTGGCACCACCGTATTGCCCCTCAATATAGGCCTCCCAAAAAGCCGTAGCAACAAACGCCATAATTATCCATAAAACTATTATTACATCTTTCATCGGAATAAATAGACAATAATTATTACCGCGGAAAATATTAAGCGATACCAGACAAACGGACTGTAGTTTTTCGTCTGTACGTAGCGCAATAAATATTTAATGCTTAAAAATCCGCTGATCGCCGCTACTAGCGTTCCGATAATTACCGAGGTTGAAATTCCTTCTGAAATAATATCCGGCAGCTTTACCAGGCCCGCCCCGAGAATTATCGGCGCTGACAGCAAAAAAGAAAATTTGGCGGCCGCTTCACGATTAATATTTCTGAACAGAGCCGTGGTGATTGTGGCACCCGAACGTGATACGCCCGGGATAATCGCCACTGCCTGCGACATACCGATAACAATGCTGTCAATCAGCGTGATTTCACCGATATCTCTTTTACCCTTACCTCTTTTATCCGCGATTGCAAGCAAAATACCCATCACAGCCAAAGTTGAAGCAACCAACAGCGGGGCACGGAATGAAGTTTCCGCCCAACTGTCCAAAAGATAACCGAAGAGCGCACCGGGAATTGATGCGACAATAATAAATCCGATCAGTTTTCTATCTTTTTTTATAATATCATTATTCTTCTCCCGGGAGATCAGTGATTTCAGCAGGCGAATCCAATCTTTCCAAAAATAAGTAATAACCGCGATTAACGTTCCCCAGTGTAATGCCACATCAAATGCCAATCCCGGATCCGAAAAATTAAAAAGCCACGGCAAAATTACCAAATGACCGGAACTGGAAATGGGTAAAAATTCTCCCAATCCTTGTGCTAAACCCAGTACGATATTTTGTATATATTCCACAAATTTGTTTTTTAAATTTTAAATAACTGCTTGGCGTTTGCAGTCGTTACCTCCGCAACTTCATCAAAAGTAACCCCTTTGAGTTCGGCAATCTTTTCCGCAACAAATTTAACATATGAAGGCTCATTTCTTTTCCCCCGATATGGATCCGGCGCCAGATAAGGGGCGTCTGTTTCAACCATCAGATTTTCCAGCGGGATCTCTTTAACCACGGTATGTAGCTCTTTGGCATTTTTGAAAGTGACAATTCCGGTTATTGAAATTTTCAAACCCATGCCTACAATTTGCTTTGCGGTACCAAGGTCACCGGTATAGCAATGAACCACCGCTCGGATTTCTGGATAATCTTTTACAATGTTCATTACGTCCTGATATACACCTGACGGATCATCTTTTGTGCCACGGCTGTGAATAGTCACCGCTTTATCCAGCTCTATTGCCAGTGCAATTTGTTTTCTGAATACCTCCTCCTGTTTTTGCTTTACAGTTTCTATCGTTTCACCTTCCGGCATATGATAATAATCCAAACCAACCTCGCCGACACCCACTACTTTCGGATCTTTTGTCAGTTCTAAATATGCTGACTTATCATACTCTTCCTCCCTGGTACTGAAATCTATTTCCGATTCATCAACATGCATTTTGAACAGATGGATCGGGTGTAGACCGACAATGGCATAAACTCCTTCAGTATAATCTTTGGCAATGTTTACCGCCCGCTGGCTGGTTTTGTATTGGCTGCCGACGTTAATCACCCATATGTTATTTGTTAATGCCCGGTCAATCACATCCGGTCCGTCATCTTTAAACAGATTGAAATTTACATGTGTATGGGTATCTATCAGCATTATAATATTGTATCTAATTCTCTAATAACCGTCGGCAGTAAAAATGAAATCATACTGCCAATTTTTTCAAAGATCGGAATTAAACTGGAATTACCCAGCGTTTCAATAATCTTGTCTGCCAGTTCAAAATGAAGAATAAAGAAAACGCCGATGCTGAGAAATAATACACCCTCAATAAACCCGAAAATTAATCCGCCTACTTTATTGATAATTATTAAAAATGGAAACATTAACAGCAGTTTTAGCGCCTTGCTGATTGTATAGGAGATAATCCCAATCAATTGGCTGACAACAAAAAATATTCCGAGGAAAGCAATAATATTCGCCCAATCCGCGCCATTACCCATCACTTCTGCCAGTGGTTCATAAAATATTCCTGCAACAAAAGCGCCGATAATCACACCCAAAAACGAACCAAAGGAATAAATAAACCCTCCTTTGAATCCGGAAAAGACAAAGCCTCCCAGCAAAACGATCAAAATTATATCAATATATGTCATAAAGTAAATGAATAAACCGGGAAATTTTTATTAATCAGATATAATTCCGCTGAACCTCCGCAGAACTTTTCAATATACGCTGCCAGATCTTGGGCGGCTTCTTTTGTTTCAATCGCATTTACCGGGGGAATACTTTCAATATAAATAATTGCTTTGGTTGTTTTTTCCGTGATTTTGGATTTCTCAGCTTCACGCCAATTAAACCTCCGACACAGCACATCGTTATTATCATCTTTATATACGATCTCATCCTTCAGTGGAGAATCATTTTCTTCCGCGTGAATCGCACGGAATTTTTCCTCGCCCGTTGCGAATGTTAATGTTAGATTGCCCTGAATTTTTTTCAGATCTTCACCGCCAACCGGTAGAATATGCTTCAGGGAAATCAGATTGTAAATATCCACTAAATTATTAATCAACGGCAGTTTTTCGCCTTTTGAAACCCTTTTGATCAGCGCCTCAACCGATGAACGATAATGAGAACCGGCACCGAACTTTGTGTAGGCTTTCCGCCAGTTTTGAATATTCGGATGTTCCGATACTTTCAGCTCGCTGAAAAGGCTCCGACAAAACATTTCTTCATTGCTCAACAATTCCGCGATTTCCGGCCGGGCTGTGGAATTATCAGCATCCTTTAAAACCACTACGGCAATCTGCAGATCCGGGAACATGTCAAAAACTTTTGGGGAAACAGTAAACTTCATAAGCTATATTCTCGGAAAGAGCGGTTTCCCTTTGGTTATTTTTTTTGCCGAAAATCTTTCTTCAATTTGTTTTGCCGTATCGGGCATAAACGGCCAAATTGCTTTACTTACCGACAAAAGCTCACTCGCCACCCGTTCCAGAAATTTTACCCGTTCTTCACTGTCACTCGGCATTTCCCAGGGCTTCTCTTTCTGCAATTCCCCGTTCAATTCACTAATCACAGTGAAAATTGTTTTTATTGCGTCATGAAATTTGAGTCTGCTAACATCATCAGAAATCCTATCAGATAATTTATCCGATCCTTTGGGAATTATTTTGCCCTCGCTCAACTCTATTAGATTTGCCACTCTAGAAACAATATTACCCAGTCCGTTCGCCAGATCAGAATTAAACTGCTCATCAAATTTTTCCTGCTTAATATCCCCGTCCTGCCCGAAAGGGAATTGGGAAATCAAAAGATAGCGCGTAGCGTCCGCCCCGTATTTTGCCACCAGATCATTCGGATCAATAACGTTGCCGATTGATTTGCTCATCTTCTGCCCGTTGATTGAGAAAAAACCGTGCAGAAAAAGCTGTTTCGGCGGTTTTTCACCGACCGCCAGCAAAAGTGCCGGCCAATAGACACAATGAAATTTCAGTATATCCTTCGCCATGATGTGGAAAGGATTCTGCCACCATTTTTCAAAATTCTGCCGGTCATCTCCGTAACCGATTGCTGAAATATAATTTTGCAGCGCCTCAACCCAGACATAAGTAACCTGCGATTTATCAAAAGGCAGGGGAATACCCCACTCCACATTTTCTCGCGATACGGAAAAATCTGTAAGATCTTGTTTGAAGAGACCCAGCGCTTCCTTTTTTTTATCTTCCGGCTGGATTCTGATTTCATCTTTCTCAATCATCTCTTTTACTTGAGAAAGATAATTTGTCAATTTGAAGAAATAATTTTTTTCAGATATTTTTTCCGGTACTTTCAGATGATCAGGGCACTTGCCTTCAACCAGCTCTTTTTCCGTGATAAAATCCTCGCATCCCGTACAATATAAACCTTCGTAAGTCCCCTCGTAAATATCCCCCTGGTCAAAAAGCTTCTGCATAAATTTCGCAACCGCTTCCTCGTGTCGTTTATCAGTAGTACGGATAAAGTAATCATAGGAAAGATTCAGATTATCAAAAGCATTCCGGAACAGCTGGCTGTTTTCATCACAAAACTGCTGAGGCAATTTATTTGCCTTTTTCGCGGATTCCGCCACTTTTGCTCCGTGCTCATCGGTCCCGGTTAAAAAAAAGACCTCATCGCCTTTTTGTTTATGCCAGCGCGCCAGAATATCCGCGGCAACGGTTGTATAAGCATGGCCGATGTGAGGCTTGTCATTTACGTAATAGATCGGGGTTGTGATATAAAAAATTCCTTTGTTCATCTTGCTTTTCAAAAGGCGTTAAACTTCCAAACGTTCTTCCTTTTCCTTCCGGTCTTCAAAAAAATCACTCAAAAAGATTTTTATAATTGTGGCAGTAGGAACAGCTAAAATAATCCCGGCCATCCCGGCTATTTTAGCGCCAATCAGCATTACGACTATTACAATCAGCGGATTCAGACCGACACTTTTTTGCATCACTTTCGGTACAATTATTTGATTTTCCAGCTGTTGAATCACAATATATAAGAATGCCACCATCAGCGCTTTAATCGGAGAGTCAGCAAATGTCAAAAATACCGCCGGGACCGCGCTGATGATCGGGCCGATATACGGTACAAATTCCGCTAAACCGGCAAACAGCGCTAGAATTAATGCGTATTTGACCTGAAGAATGGAAAGCCCGATATAGGTCATGGTAAAGATGATCAAACCGAGCACCAGCTGTCCTCTTAACCACATTCCCAGTTTTCTTTGCACTTGGTTAATCTTATGCACAAAATACGGCTGATATTTGCTCGGTGCGATGAACAGGAAAAATTCTTTCATTCCCGCTTCGCCGATCGTCATGTAGAAAACAATCACCAGTACTGCAAACAACCCGAAAACCGCACCGAAGAAACGGGAAGATACTGAAAAAATTCCGCTACCCAATTGAGCTAAAGTATTATTAATATTATTCAAGGAATCCTGTACGGTTGATTGAACTCCGTATTGGTTGGAAAAATGCTGAAAATTGGAATACAAATCTGATATCTTTTCAAAATATTCTGGGAATGAATTGGTGATTTGTTTTGTCTGGTCAATTATTAGCGGAATGATTAAAGCAAATGTGAGCGAGATTACAGCAATAATTACCAGATAAATGATAAGAATCCCGACGCCCCGTGGAATTTTCCTTTTTTGCAGAGCATCAATCCAAGGGTCCAGCGCGGATGCTAATACAAAAGCAATGAAAATTACTGCCAAAATATCCTTAATAATATATAAAAACCAAAACAACAAAATAATCGCAAACAACTTGAGAATTGATTTTGTAGATATGCTAATCTCGTTTTTCGGTTTTTGCGGTAACATATACCTTATATTGTAAGATTATTATACTTATATTATAACACAAAATTGATAATTACTCCTACACCTTCAATAAGCCGGTAAATTCACCGTTTTTGGAGAAAGGCCCGATAATTACCAGATTGATCAGTTGTGTTTTAAACAAATCATTCGCGACACGCTGAATATCTTTTATTGTTACCTTCTCAATACTGTTTAGTTTTTCCTCAATGGTGTGCGTCTGATTTTTCAGTAATTGTTGTGAACCGTACCATCCTGCGATGCTCTCGGAATCCTCCATTTCAATCGTGAGTTTTCCGCGCAGAAAATCTTTGGATTTTCTTAATTCTTCCGCTGTCACGCCGTTTTGTTTTACATCCTTCATTACTTTGAGTATAGCTGTTATTGCCTGCTTCACCCGCTTGCGATCCAAACCGGCCTGCACGACAAAATTCCCCGTGTCTTCGTACACGTTAGCTGATGAACGGATAAGATAGCAGAGTCCTTGACGTTCTCTTAGATTAATAAACAATCGCGAACTCATATTCCCGCCCAGAATAATATTGAGCAATGCCAGCGCATCAACATCTTTATGAAAATATGAATACGCGGGGAATCCGATACAAAGCTGAGCCTGTTCCGTTTTTCTGAATTCCAGTTTAACCTGGGGGTGTTTTTGGTTGGTTACCTCTTTTTTGAAAAACGGAACTTTTTTCGCTTCTTTAGGAAATTTGAAATACTTCTGGATCAGATTAAATCCTTTAGTCGGTGTGATATTTCCGGCAACAACAACCAGTGTGTTTTTTGGTTTGTAAAACTGTTTCTTAAACTGCATCATCTGCTGTCTGGTAACATTCCGGATTACTGATTTGGGACCGCTGATCTGCTGACCTAAAAAGCTTTTTTCACCGTAAACCAGTTCTTCAAACAAAGAATCAATATGCATTTGAGGATTATCATGATACATATTTATTTCCTCTTCAATCACCTTTCGCTCTCTGTTCAATTCATTCAAATCAAACTGCGAATTAATCAGCGCATCCGAGAGAATGTCAAAAACCAAATCAGTTTTTTCGTAATTTGCTTTAATGTAATAGCCTGTATGATCCTTCCCGGTAAAGGCGTTGAACTCGGCGCCGATACCGTCCAGTTCTTTGGATATTTCCAGCGTAGTGGGGCGACGTTTCGTGCCTTTAAACATCATATGTTCAATAAAATGGGACACTCCGTTTACATTCGCATTTTCATAGCGGGAACCAACCTTAAAGAGAACTAGCAGTGTGATTGTTTTTGTTTCTTTCAACGGAGCGACAATGCCCTTCATACCATTGGCAAAAGTTTTCTTTTGATATTTCATATTTTTTTCCAATCTAGGATTCTAATTTTTTATTTATATATGCCGAAAGTTCAGCGACCGGGATCCGCTCCTGTTCCATCGTATCACGATCCCGGACTGTAACCGCATTATCTTCAAGCGATTCAAAATCAACAGTTACACAATAGGGCGTACCGATTTCATCCTGTCTGCGGTAGCGTCTGCCGATTGATGAAACCTGATCATATGCAACCATATATCTACCCTTTAGTTCATCAAATATTTCCAGTGCTAATTTGGTCAGATCTTCTTTTTTGGAAAGCGGTAAGATTGCCACTTTATACGGTGCCAAATCTTTGTGCAGTTTCAGTACCATTTCTTTTTCCTTATTACTCTCCGTGGTAGTTGTTCTACCACCTTCAACTTCAGTATAGGCATCCAGCAGAAAAGCCAATGCCGCCCGATCCACACCAATGGAAGGTTCAATAACATAAGGGATGAATTCCTTCTGTGTTATGTCATCTTTATATTTAAAACCATGGGCGCTTAAATCATGGTCGGCGCGGTTAGCGATGCCCATTAATTCACCAAATCCCTTGTTAAACGGAAATTTATATTCAATATCGGTCGTTGCTTTGGCATAGTGTGCTAGCTCGTCCTTCTTCTGTTCGTATTTACGCAGATTTTCTTTTTTAATGCCCAAATCCAAAAACCACTGCATACTCAAATCCACCCATTCCTTAAACCATTTTTCGTCATCTTTGGGGTTGATAAAATATTCCAGTTCCATTTGTTCAAATTCGCGTGATCGGAAAATAAAATTTCCCGGGGTGATTTCGTTGCGGAATGCTTTGCCAATCTGCGCTATACCGAAAGGTATTCTGGTCCGCATGGCAGTACGTACTGTATCAAAATTTACAAAAATATTCTGGGCAGTCTCCGGACGGAGATAAGCTACAGATGCCGTATCTTCAGTCGGACCAACATGGGTTTTAAACATGATGTTGAAATTTTTTTCCTTTGTGAATTCTCCGCCACAATCCGGACATTTACTTACAGCGGACAAGTCGTCCGCTTTAAACCGGTGATGGCATTTTTTACATTCAACTAACACATCGGAAAACCCGCCGATATGTCCGCTGATTTCCCAGACTTTCGGGTTGGTGATGATGGTAGAGTCCTGGCCAACAACGTCAATACGCATCTGCACGAACCGCTTCCACCAGGATTTTTTAATATTATTTTTCAGCTCCACACCTAAAGGTCCAAAATCCCAGAAACCCTGCAGACCGCCGTATTTTTCTCCGGAGGGAAAAATAAATCCCCTCTGTTTGCATAAAGAAACCAGTTTTTCCATTTTATCCTGCTCTGTTTTGTTATTCATAATGGGTAAATTATAGTAGAAATATTACAGTATTTTAAATTTTTCAAATAATTTAATGTTTTATAACTCCGGTGCTTTTTCAATACGGATCGTTCCGCCTTTTTCCAGGATAACGATGTCTCTCCGGCCGATTTTTCCGGATAGCATTGATTTTGCCAGTGAACTATCCACTCTTTCCTGAATCACTCTGCGCAGCGGTCTAGCTCCCATCTCCGGGTTAAAACCCTCACGAGCCAGTTCAATAACCGCTTCAGCATCCGCTTTTAGAGTAATACCTTTCTTGGCAAGCTGATCTGCTACTTTCAAAAGCTCCAATCCGGCAATATCTATCACCTGATCAAAATCAAGCGGTTTAAAAACAATTACTCCGTCAAACCGATTCAAGAATTCCGGCTTAAATGAACGCTTTAGTATTTCATTGTTTAACTGTTTGGTAATCTGTTCAATCGTCAAACCCATCCGCATACCTTCCTGAATTTCCGCCGTACCGGCATTGGAAGTAGCAATCAGAATTAAATTTGTGAAGTCAATTGTCCGACCTGCTCCGTCCGTCAGTCGCCCGTCATCCATTACCTGCAAAAATATGTCCAGAATGTTCGGGTGTGCTTTTTCTAATTCATCCAATAGCAATAAAGAAAATGGCGCTGAACGCACCGCCTCAGTTAAATATCCGCCGGCGCTGGCTCCACGATACCCCGGCGCCGCCCCGATCAGTCTGGAGATTGAGTTCATATCCTGATATTCAGACATATCAAGCCTGATTATTTTTGCCTCGCTACCGAAATAAACATCGGCAACAGTTTTTGCCAATTCTGTTTTACCGACACCGGTCGGACCGACAAACAGAAAATTTGCAATCGGACGGTTAATATCACGTAATTCAGCGCGTGCCCGCCGCAAAGACTCCGCAACCATATTCACTGCTTCATCCTGCCCGATTACCCTTTCATGTATTTTGCTTTCCAAATTCATCAGTAATGATTCTTCTTCCGCAGTGACCCTGGTCACTTTTACGTTGGTCTTTTCTGAAAGCACTGTTGCAATTTCGTCTCTGGTCACCGTCGCGTTTTCGCCTTTTGTCTCACGGGTATAAACAGCCGCTTCTTCAATAATATCCAAGGCTTTGGAAGGCAGGTAACGATCGTGAATATATTGACGGGAAAGTTTCACTGCGCTGTCTATTGCATCATATGAAAAAAATACTTTATGTCGGTATTCAATTCCGCCGGAACGCGCCTCCAGGACCTGAATAGCAGCGTCATCATCCATTTCTTGGACCTTTACAACTTGGAATCGCCTCATGAAAGAATCATTATTTTTCAGATACATATTAAAATCTGGTGTTGTCGCGACGCCAATTACCTGAATTACTCCCTGAGACAGAGCATTCGCCAATATTCCGGCCGCGTCCTGCGCACCGCCGGTACTGCCGGCGCCTACTAAATTTGCAATATCATCAATAAATAAGACCACGTTTCCGGCTTGTGATGCCTCCCGGATTGCGGTCAGCATGCGGTTTTCAATTTCTCCCTGCATTTTAGCTCCTGCAATCATTGCACCGGTATCCAAACCGACTAATCTTTTATCCTGTAAAACTTTCGGCACATCCTCCGCCGTCATTCTTTCCGCTATACCTTCCCCAATTATTGTTTTGCCGACTCCCGAATCACCAACCAATAAAACATTGCCGATCCGTTGTTCCAGAATACGAATCGCTTCTTCCACTTCTTTTTTCCTGCCGATCAGCGGGAAGAGCGCGCCCGCCCGAGCGGCTAGAGTCAAGTCTCTGCTAAAGCTGTCCAATACTGGCGTAGGACGTGCGGTCATTGCCCGATTCATAATTCCTTTCGGTTTCAACTGAGCTTTGGAGCGGAATTGTCTCCATTTTGCCTGAAGGATTTTATTGATATATATCCATTCAGCCACATTCTTGAGTTTGTTGTGATCTACTTCCAAATCATACAAGATTTCTTTGGCTTGTTTCTGCGTACGAGTCATCACAATCAGTAATTCAGTGATATCAACTTTATTCCGGCGCAAAACGCTCGCTTCCTCATACGCGGCAAAAAGCAACTGGTAAAATTCCGGTGAAAAACCAGTTTCGGAACCGACAGTGTTCTGCTCCATTTTCAGCGCGCGCAATATTTTTTCACTTAAAGTCTTTGTGCTGACTCCCAATCTACCGAAAATTGTCACGCTCTGTGTGAGACTTAACATTGCCGCCATCAGATGAATCGCGTGCACTTCGGTATGTTTAAGCCTCCTGGCCAACTTCCAGGCATATTCAACACCTTTAATTGCTTCTTCGGAAAATGCTTTACTAATGTCAATTTTATTTTTTTTCGGTAAGGCAACGATCTGATCAAAAGTAAACTGGACTGCCGGCGGAATAACTTGTGACATACTGCGTATTTTTACGGTATGCCTCTGACTTGTCTCCTGGTCCATGCGATAAAAAATGTACAGATTTCCCAACATACTGATCCAGAATAACAATAACCCTGAATCTTTTAGATTAATTATGTTTTCAAGGGATTTAATCTCATCCGCTCTCTCCATGATAGTTAAAAAGCCAAATATCAAACCGGCTACAGCCAGCAGGATTAATAATCCGTTGATTGTGATGCGCACTCCTCTTTCCATTTTTTCTTCCAAAATAGAGAGTGTGTTCATCTTTTTACCCCAATATAAAGCATCGCCAAAATAGTAGGCATACATACCAATACCTTGGCACTTGGAACACATAATTTCTTCCTTACTGCTGATCAGTCTGGAATAACCATTACACCGGTCACAGGGAATCAGTTTAAGCGCTTCTTCTTTTTTATTCAGTTCACTATTTTCTAAAGGCATTGATGAGTGTTATTAAATGATGCTCTTGAATGTCAAATATTTGGAATACGATAGAATAGATTACAATTATCGGGAGCAACAGCCAAAATACAAAAAATAAACACATTATTATACTCCAGATTGTTATCGCAATCATTAGGAAGAAGAATTGAATTAGTCTCATAAAAAAACTGATAATTCTTCCGCTCTTGGTATAATCCCCATACATCGGCTTCAGCAGGTTTTTGGATAATATTGAGATTCCCATTGCATTTGCGACGCCGGAAATTTGACGACCAACAAAAAACAGCACTTTTTTTGTACCGCTTGTGTACCACCAAACAGGAAAATAAATCAATTTCCCAATTAATTCCAAAAAAACATATTTTAGTGCGCTCACAAACGCATTATTCATCCCGTTTAGAGATTCGTAATAAGATAAACTAACTTTGCCCACTGCGACAAGCACATATTTCTATATATGCTCTTGCTTTAAATGCCTGCGGTATTTACCTGCTATTCAGTGCTTGTATTGTTTATTGATATGATGACACCCCGTTTATTTCATTAATCTTTAACGGGATTCATGGCTATATTCTAGTATATTTTTCACTTATTGTAAAGTTGATACTCCAATAGAATATTTGATCTTCCAGCTATTTTTCCTACATAAAAACTCCGACTATCGGAGTTCTACTTTTTACTGTTTTAATTACTTAACAGACGGTATTTGCTTGATGATATCTTCCGCAGTTGAAAATACATGCAGATCCTGAACAAATTCTTTTGGCATCGCCCCCATATTAATCATGGACTGGAGAAGCCCAACCCAGTAATTGCTGATAAATACCATCTGAGGCGGCTGTTTTGGATGAAATTTTCTGTTATTAAAATGGGTAATTGCGCGCATCAGCATCATTAATGACCCAATCCCCCCGCGGAATATGACAATCACTGGAGCGGCGGTTGCTAGAACTTCAATCCGAGGAGTCGGGGCATTAGTTATGACGATCTTTCCGTATTTTGTCTTATCTTTAGCTAGCTCCGGGAAAATAATCCCCATACTATTATCTTTGGCAACTTGTGATACTGCCTCCATAATTCCGGAATTTCTGCCGCCACCCATAACGATCCCTCCCTGCGCCATAATATATTCAGTAAGTTTTGCCGCCTCCTGACATTGTGTATGGTCCAGCTTCAAAGTACCACTGCCATTAATTGATACTACCAGCCCCTCGCTTTCATAAGTTAATAGGAATTCTTTTGATGACCCGTGTATGGAGAGCCAAGCGTTCGTATTTTTAATCTCAGCAGGCTGAAGCATTTCACCAACTGTCCGGCGTTTCTTTTTTATGTACATTTCTTTTGAATTTATATTGGCCATAGTTTTTTTATTCGTATCGTAAAGCATCCAAAGGATTTATTTTTCCCGCTCTGCGCGCCGGATAAAGTCCCGTGAACACACTGACAAAGAAAGCAATCCCGATTACTGCAGCGACAAACCATATTGGTGTATAGAATAGTTGTACTTGATCACCGCCGGCTCTGGCCGCTAAATAGTTTACTCCATAATTTACTCCCATCCCCAATAAATATCCGACTATTACACCAATAGTACCGCCCGTCATGCCAATCATAATTGCTTCCACTAAAAATAAACGGTAGATATCACGGGACGTCGCACCCAAAGCTTTCATAACTCCAATTTCTCTGGTTCTTTCCAGAAGTGAAACAGTCAATGTGTTTAATGAACCCATAGCAGCCACAAACATAGCAATAGCTCCGAATAATCCCATAATCATTTGAAAGACTAAAAATATTTTATCTATCTGCCCTACTGTATCAGCGATGGAGTCAACTTGATAGCCCATTGCCTCAATTTCAGCTCTAACATTTGCCAGTTGTGATTCATCCGTAACTTTTACACGAGCCAATGTGAAATCTTCACCCTGTTGACCTTCCACTTTAACCTTGGCCTCACTATAATCTGGAGAAAAACCCATACTCTCTAAAAATTTTATCGGAACATAGGCAATTGCCAATTCATCCTCATCAATTATTACACCTTTAACCACCACTTTTACCTCCTTAGCGACCAATTCTTCTTCCTGTGTTCCCGCAATTTTTTCTGGGACCAGTAGTTTCAAGTCTAGTTCGGAACCTACCGCTGCTTCCGGATCACCCAGTCCGATCAAGTTTAACGCCGTGCTGGTAGCTAAAATTTCTTTTGCTTCTTCACCTGTAAAAAGCTCCCCATAATTTACCTTAATCCCCTCCATACTGATGAATTGCGGGTCAATTCCATAAATTGCCGTATCGGTAACAGACTCCTGTATTCCTATCTGTCCTGAAAGACTCAGTGAAGGACTGACATTATCAACACTTTCAATATTTTTGAACTGATCAACAACATTCTGGTCAAGCGCCAATAAAGTAGACTCCCCTTTTGTTACATCCAGAATTGTCAGCGCTTCCACGTCTGTAATCTGACTTTTAATCATATTCTGCAATCCAAAACCAAGTGAAATAAGAAATACAATCAAAGATATACCGACTGCCATGCCGCCGATCGTCAAAACACTTCTCAATTTTCTTTTCGTGAGATTGGAACCTGAAAGATATAAAATGTATTGTATCTTCATAGTCTATTCCTTAAACGACCCGCTACCTTCTACAATCTGACCGTCTCTTATATAAATCGTTCTAGTAGCATATGAAACATAGTCAATATTATGCGTAACCATCAATAATGTTTTCTCAAGTCTCTCATTTAGATCCCTAAAGAATCTCATAACTTTTCCTGCTGATTCTGTATCAAGGTTTCCGGTCGGCTCGTCTGCAACAAGAATAGGAGGATTCCCAGTCAAAGCGCGTGAGACCGATACTTTCTGCTGTTGTCCACCGGATAGTTCCGTAGGCATATAGTTTGAATGATCATCAATTCCCATTTCCTTCAAACGTTCCATCGCAATTTTCATTCTTTCCTTTTTACCAACGTTATTGATAGCAAGTGGCATAGCAACGTTTTGAATAACATTCATTGAACGAACCCAATCTGCTTTTTGAAAAACGATGCCGAAGGTTTTATATCTGAACTTAGCCAATTTATTTGGGCTTAACTCAGTAAGATCTTGTCCGTTGATAAGGACTTTTCCCGTTGTAGGATATTCTAATCCAAGTAATGTATTTAAAAGTGTTGACTTTCCGCTACCGGATGGGCCCAAGATAATAATAAATTCCCTCGGGTATATTTTAAAATTTATATCTTTCAAAACCGGTATGGTGCTTTTACCAACCTGAAATGATTTGTTCACATGGCGTAACTCAATCAACGGTTTCTGCTCACCGCTAACCGCCTTTTCATTTTCCTTGATTTGAGCTGCAAGTTCGCTGATTGAGGCTTCTTTTCTTTCGGTAACATTTTTAGAAATTTCTTTTGCTTCAACAGCTTTCTTTATTTTGCTATTTTTTACTTCCGCACTACTATTTTTGTTAGTGCTTTCGTTATCTTTATTACCGTTTTTTACAGTTTTTGTATTTTTTCCGTTAGCCATATTTAATAAGATATTGCTAATCTATAAGGTAATTTAGTATATGTAATTAACATTATACAATAATTCATTATTTTTTGCTACTTGTGGACAACTAAAAATTTTTCATCACCTAAACGCGGTGCCTACCCAGGAGAAAGTTTCTTCCAGGTTGGAGATTACTAATTGAAGGAATGACTCACGTTTACGTGAGGTTAAAACTGTATAAGAACCGGATTTGGAAAGATTACCGGCCTTGTCACGAGACACGCTCCTAAAATGATAAGTCTTGGCCGGAGATAATTCGGAGATAACTACAAGATGATCCATCACCAGTTCTGCGTTTTCTTCTGACTGGTCGGTAAATTCGGTAGTGGATAAACCAACGCCATAATCTACCTGAGAAGTAGTGGCTTCATTGGTTTTCCAGCTGATAATGATTTGAACCGTGGATGTTTCTCCGGAACCTATGGTATTAGATTCAGACTGAACACCGGTGATGATTGGAGGAGTAGTATCTTCTAGAGTAGTAAAGGTGTTTTCTTCTGAAATTGCCTGATAGCCGAACTGGTCAAATCCTTTGACTTTGTACTGGTAATTAGTGGCGTCCTCAAGGCCGAAGAGCAGAACTGAATGCTCTGTAACTTGTGCGGAGTTACCTTGAGTCTTCGGTGCGATTGCCTGGTTGTAGTATTCCACTTCTGAAGATGTCGGGACATTAGTGGTCCAGGTAACCTCGGTTTGTCCTTGTGATTTGTTTTCGTAAGCTATGTCCAGTACTTTCGGGAAAGTGAGAGTAGTAAAATTGTAGTCACTGGATTCAGGAGAATTACCGGTGGAATCAGAGCCGGTTGGACGGAAATGGTATGTGTTACCGTCCAACAAATTTTCCAGTTTCATTGTGTGGGTGGTGGTCAGGGATCCGGACGTATCTGCTACGGTAAATCCGTAGTCTGTCGTCAGGCCATAGTCAATACGGGTAGTGGTTGGCTTGTTGGTTTCCCAGGTGATCAGGGCATCAAAGAGCTTCACGTCGGAGGCAAGTACATCTGATACTCTTGGTGCTTCCAGAGTGGTAAAAGTGGTTATGGTAGAAGTATATATATTTCCATCAATATCAACTGATTTTACTCTGTAATAGTATGTCGTTTCGGGAGAAATTCCTTCAACATTTACATTATGTGATCGTCTTAATTCTGATTCACCTTGCTCTTCGCCTAAAGCTTCCGTCAACCCAAATTGAACGAAGGATGTTGTTTCTCTTTCCATTTCCCAAACAACATCTACTGAAAACGAATCAGGAGAAACTGATGGGCCGGATACAATCGCAGGCGGTGTAGTGTATCTTCCTTCCGGGATGTCTGACACGGTTGTAGATGCAGCGGAAGTTGCTCCGGCAGTGTCTTTGGCATTTACATAATAATAATAAGTGGTGGCATTATCCAGATCCACATCCAAATAGCCGGTAGACTGTAGTTCCGCGATTTGCTCATAGGAGTCCCCGTCTGTTGATCGGCTGACTAGATAAGAAATTTCCTCGTCAGCCTGACTGGACACATCAGCTTTTTTCCATTTCAAAGCAATAGAGTAATCTTCAGTTTCTCGGTTGGAGGCGTCGGTAATAATCAGGCCGATCGGAATAGACGGCGCCTTGGTCTCGGCTTCAAAATCTATGGAAGCGTAATTGGCGTAGTTAATGTTATTGGCATCATCAATTGCTACTACATAAAAAGTATTGGTTCCCTGCTGAGTAGCATAAGGTCCTGAGCCAATACTGGTTGAGGCGGTAAAAGAGGTATTTTCTTCAGTAGGGGTAGAATTAATGGAATAGAAATATCCCTGAACATTTACACCTTCGTCAACCGGTTCTTCCCAGGTAAATTTAAAGGAATTTTCAGTGTTGTAAGAAGGGGTTACAGAAAGATTGGTAGGAGCAGACAAAGCATCCGCAGTAGTGAAAGTTGAATCGGATGAATAAGCGGTATTGTTGTCTGAATCAGTCCATTTAACCCGGTAATGATAAGTGGAGTTCGGATTTAGATCCGTCAGAGTTACACTGTGAGCAGAAACCAGATCGTCGTTCCCCAGTTCGCTGTCATAGGCGTTAGTCTCGCCGTACTCTACAAAAGATGTTCCTTCCCGGTCAGTCAGCCATTCTACCACAGCAGATTGAATCCTGGGTGTCACTCCCGGAGAACCCACCAGGTTAGGAGCTTCGTAGAATCTGCCTCTGGCCTGTTCACATATTTCAGAAGATGCGGCGGAAACTGCATTAGCGTTATCTGAAGAATAGATCCGGTAACAGTACCAGGCGTTTTGAGTGAGTCCGGTATCTAGGTAGCCGGTACCTGTAACCTGAGATATTTCTGCCCAGGTATCACCGTCATCTTCTGACCTTTCTACATTGTAATGGTCAATTCCCCCGCCCACACTTTCCGGCTCTTCCCAGGTAACGGTCAGACGGAAAGTTCCCTGTTCCCGGTTGGATGAATCGGTAACAATTACTCCTTCGGGAATACCCGGTGCGGAAGTGGATGCGGTGAATTCAACCGAAGAATATGAAGTCCATTGTTTGTTGCCGGCGGTATCTACAGCTAGGACATAGAAAACATTAATCCCCTGTTGTGTGGCATATGGCCCCGGTCCGATGATTCGGGTAGTGGTATAGGTGACATTGTCTTCATTTGGTATGGCATTGATAGAATAGTAGTAACCCCTGATCGGATTGGAGGAGCTCGCCGGCTCCAGCCAGGAGAAGGTAAAAGAGTTCTCCGTATTCTCGGAAGGAGTTACCTGCAAATTCTGCGGTTCAGACGGAGCATTGGCGGAATAGTAATAGTTCACCTGGGTATAGAAGTCAGGCATGTCCCCGGCGTTATCTTTGGAACGGACATAAAAGATATTTGTTCCCTCGCCGTATGCTTCAATATCTGAAACGGTCGTTCCTGCCTGACATATGTCTTCCGCATCATCAGCACCTGTCTTGTAGCAGTACTCATCAATCAAGGAGTGGGCGTCTGATCCGGCATTCCAGGTAAAAGAAAAACTGTTGACGTTGGTGAAGCCCGCCGGATTCGGCAGGATACCGGAAGGGTTAGCAGGATCGGTGGAATCATATTTGTAAATAAAAGCAGGGAAAGCAGTATCGGCAATATTACCGACGGCATCAACCGCTTTGACTCTCAGATAATATGTATTACCTGAAGTAAGGGAAGAGGCGGTGTAGTTGGCTGAGGTTCGGAATGTACCGTCAGTGGGCTCACAATCGTCTGAACCAAAACACACCCAATAGCCTGAGTAACCGCCGGACATACCGGAATCAGGGTCGGTTGCTCCGGAAAAAGTAAAGTAAGGCGCGGAATGGTTGTACCAAGTATCTGTTGTAAGCAAATCCCCTCCGTTTGCGGAATAGCCTAAACTGCCGGATACATTGGAAGGAGGATCAACGTCTGTAGTGAAGTCGTACTGGTAGTCCGCCACAGAAGGATTAGAAACACCATCCGAAGAAGTCAGGGTGATTCTGGTTTGAACATATCTATTGGTAATATCTCCGACAAGTGCCACCATCTCCGTTCTGTTTTTGGTCTTGGTGCCGGAGGAAGTGTAAGTATCTATTGTTGTCCATGCTGACCAGCCGGTTGAACCATTGGCACTATGTCTTACTTCAAACAAAGCGGAAGTATTGGCAGGGACTGTAACATTGGTGGTAAAAGCTGTGGATGCACCGATACATTCTCCTGAACAATCTCCCCATTTGTAGATGTATTGCAAATCCAGGTTGTGTGATGTATATGTTCCCGGAGACTGGAGGGAGGATTCTTCGGCGCCAAATCCCGCTGTCGGTTCGGTTGTCATCCATTTTCTGACCCGAACATTATCAATGAGATAATCTCCGGAATAATGTGACCAGGCTGGACGTAAATTT
>Ga0172379_10002121_pt1 | contig 36388 bp, 36 predicted proteins | sample GrowelOW334metaG_FD_119756 | JGI IMG/M metagenome (GOLD analysis project Ga0172379, IMG submission 119756) | Groundwater microbial communities from an aquifer near a municipal landfill in Southern Ontario, Canada - Groundwater well OW334 metaG | ecosystem: Environmental > Aquatic > Deep... | reverse complement strand
GTGGAGGCTATGAGAATAGTTGGCAAGGCAAAGGCGCGGGAATAGCTCTTTTTTGGAGCCATTAGTTCTTGCATTCTACCCATGAAATTTTTACCCGACATTATACTTATATATACAGGAGTGGAGCATAAGCGTCAATGCGAGTCACTATAGGAGAGCGGCTTCTGCGCATAGGCTGCGATTTTCTCTATATATTTGTCGGGCATTCTTCCTATAAATGGCATCAGTAAGTAATTTAGCGGATTAAGCAAAAGCATCTGTGAATCGCTTACGACGATCTCCCTGCCATCAAGAAATACGAACTCAATACTACTGCCGGTATGCATAGTATGGCTAGTAAGGGCAGGCAAGGTTTCGTTGAGGTTCACCTTTACCACCTGGGATATGTCAAACGTTATGACGCTTTTCTTGCCGACAATGTTTTTAACGATTAGCGTGCATTGCCCGACGGGGACAAGCTCTAGCCGATAACTCTTGTACCAAATAATGTAGTAGGCTGCGAGCCCGATAAGAGCTGCGGCCACCGATAAGCTAGCCCACCAGACATCGGCAAGGGTCGTCATGCTGAGTAACAGGTAGACTAGGATAATACAGATAAACGCATCACTCAGGCGCCAAAGTCCAGTTTCGGTCAGTATTAGTTTGTCTGCTATTTGTTTTACTCTCATTATGAAAGCAGTATAACAAAATAGACGCTAAGGCGTCTATTTCTGAATCATTCTGGTGGAGCATAAGGGATTCGAACCCTTGACTTCTTCCATGCCATGGAAGCACTCTAGCCAACTGAGCTAATGCCCCGAACTAGATTAGTATACAATCTGTTGGCTAGTATTCCAAGCCACTCCACGCTATAGTTCTTGTGCTTTGTTTTGGATTCGACTACTATAATGGCATGGGCAATCGAAGAATGAATGCGTTTACTCTTGTAGAACTACTGATCGTTATTGTCGTGATTAGTATTATCGCTACCATGGCTGTGATGGGCTACAATGCGGTGCAGATGAATTCGCGCGACTCTGCGCGTAGCTCCAAAGCCACTGCCATCGCCGAGGCACTGGAACGATATTATGATAAAAACAACGAGTACCCATCGGTAGCCTCCATCGCCGGACAATCTCTGGCGACCGTCAAAACTAAGCTCGGTCTGCTCGATGACCAGATACTAGTTTTCCCGAGAGCTGCGGCAAACACATCCTCACTGGTATCAGCAACGCCCAGTATCATACGACTGGTATATACAGCCTCCACGAATGATTCGGGGGTCAACACCCAGTGTCAGTCCGATGCCAACGGTTACTGTGACGCCTGGCAGCTGCAATACCTCAAAGAAATAGACGGCAGTACGGTCACGCTCAATAGTCGCCGTAACGTCATCGCCGGCACTGGCGGTGGTGGCGGAGGCGGTGGCGGCGGAAGCTGCACCTACTCATCGAATAGCACAAATAATTCAATCACTATAACGTCAAGTCCTGGAAGTTACAGTAGTATATTTTATAATGCGACAGGCACTCCGCCATATACGCTCGTTAACGACGACAATGGGGATGGGATATTTAGTATTGGGGGCCTTACTGGCTCAACAACCTACTACTTCATCATGAACGCCGGCACTTGTTCGGCTAGCGGAACTAATAGTATTCAGACAAGACCAGGCATTAACCTGAGCGCTAGCCGGGGAACCTATAATACTATGTCGTACAGTTGGTCATATCAGGGTAGTTATACCCCGCCAGGTGGTACGACCTTTAGCTCTCAGGAGAGTACTTGTAACGGCACTACCAGCTACATATGCAGCGTCACCGTATCGACAGTTACGCCTTCGACAGCATGCTTTGGCTATCAAACACATATTCTGGATAGCAATGGAGTAATGGGCTACGGCAACGTTGTCCAGCTCGGCAACTGCCCGTAGGCTTTCTAAGACAATACTCAGTTTGTTGACCTTATAGTTCTTGTGCTTTATAGATGACTCGGCTACTATAATGCTATGAATACTCTCAAATCCAGAGCTTTTACCCTCGTCGAGCTGATGATTGTCGTCGTGATTATTAGTATCATCGCTACAATGACTATCCTCGGTTATAGCTCAGTCCAACGCGATGCGCGCGACTCTGCGCGTAGCTCCAAGGCAACGGTCGTCTCCGAGGCACTGGAAAAGTATTACGATAAGAACCATGAGTACCCTTCGGTTGCTTCGCTCGCTGGACAATCGATTAGCACGGTCAAGCAAAAGCTGAATCTGCAGGATGACGACACGCTTGTCTTCCCCTCGGGCACAGCGGGTGCATCCGCTATCGTCTCGAGTGGACCTAGCTCAACCAGGCTTGTGTACGCAGGTAGCCCGGGTGATGCGTTCTGTCAAACGGATGTTAATGGATACTGCGATAGCTTCCAGCTCCAGTATATTGCCGAGGCAACCGGTGCCACGGTAGCAATCAATAATCGCCAAGGATCAGACTACGTCGCAGCCATCGTAACACCAACAGCACCGTCAGCGCCAGTTGTCAGTGCTTCGGGCACGTCTACGACATCTATTAATGTGTCGTGGGGAATTTCGTCTGGCACAACCCCCATTACTTACACTGTTCAATATGGCACAACCACTGCCTACGGTTCGACAGCCTGCGCGGCAACACCCGCAACCACTTGTACTCTCACTGGCCTCACGCCGAGTTCGTCTGGAACGCTCTATTACGTTCGTGTCGTTGCAACCAATTCATATGGAACCGCGTCTGGAACCTCGTCGGCGTATACAAACCCAAGCGTAAGTGGCACGGCACCAACCGCACCAGCCGTTACCGCTACAACACAGTCCTCGTCTTCAATCAGTGTCAGTTGGTCAGCATCAAGCGGCACGGCACCTATTAGCTACTCTGTCTCAGGTAGCGGAAATGCGTCATCTTGTACTTCTTCGCCTTGTCTTGTCTCGGGGCTAGCAGCCAGCACCACCTATACATTTTCGGTGACGGCTTCGAATACGTACGGCTCCGCCACGGGCAGTGCATCGGCGACAACCTCTGCATCTGCACCATCATGCTCGGCACCAAGTACACCAACTGTCAGTGCTTCTCTCATCACCATGAGCTCGTACCAGCTAAACTGGAGTGTCGCCTCACCGGGCTGTACGCCCGTTAGCTACTCGGTATCAGGAGGTGGCACCGCATCAACTTGTACCTACTCAGGCTGCACCGTCTCGGGTCTTAGCTCAAATACGACATATACCTTCTCCGTGACTGCATCGAACTCGGCAGGATCTGCTACGGGCAGCGTGACAATAACGACTCCGTCGCTGACAGTAACAGCAGGTGCTATTAACGGATTTGGAAATACACAGGTTCAATGGTCGGCATCAGGATTTGCCGCAGGTACGCAGTTCTCCCCTGCCGCTTCGACTGGAGGAAGTTGTGGAGGTTCTACAAGCACAACTGGAAGTTGCACGATTAACGTAGGGACATGCTGGCAGAACAACACCATAACCGTAAATGCTGGCACGAGCAACGGCTTTGTTGGCTCGGGCAGTGGCGTCGCAGCCCTCAATAACACCGTCCCCCCAGCGGTAACTATGAGCAGTAACTACTCTGCCACCCAAAGCTCCCTAACCCCAGCCTGGACGAATGTCCCGAGTGCCACGTACTACCAGGTGAGATATCGCGACGCTACAGCGAACGGGCAGACATATTCAGCGGGCGATTTCATCACCAATACTTCTATCTTGATCTCTGGGCTAACCTCTGGGCACAACTACACAATCGTAGTCTATTCATCAAGCTGCTATGCAAAGGTTAGTGGTGGTGGCACCACTTCGCTATATACGACGAGTAGTAAATCTACCAACTAGACACGGAGCGTTGTCATGAACTGCTATGGAATTATAACTTTTTGCGAAGTTGAAGACGTTTGCGTCTTACCATCGAAACGTACAGTCATGTCATAATCACCGGCGGGGATGCTTTCCGTCCCAATGTTCCAGTCAAGACAACCCGTCTTGCCTTCAATACCTTCAGTTGAGTTTTCAAGAACATATTTGTTCACCTTACTCGAAAGAGTGAGCGTGCACTTACCCTGCTCTTTCGTATCAATAGTAGTGCTCGTCTGCAGAACCTTTGTTGTAGGATTAATCGTAGGCTTCTGCATACTAATCTTGGCAGATGTTTTTGTATTTGATAATTCGGTCTTTGTCTGGACGCCAAATGGCCAGAGGTGAAGCGCAAATGCGGCCACACCGTAAAGTACAAGTGCTCCGACCAATACGCTCGATAGTATGATAAAGTATTTTTTCTTGTTGTCTTGATTCATGGAGCAATAATACCATTCAGTTCTATATAAGCACAAGCTCGTTAGAGACCCCTAATAGAATTGGCCCCACATTGCAGTGGGGCCAATTCTTTGAAGCTGTTACGCGCCCACCCGGGGCACGGTTTTGTTTCTATATGTTTATTTTAACGTGACGCGGTACCCCATGAGCGTACCAGCTTATGGTTTAGTATGCTCCCTCGTGGTCGAAATTTCAAGCTTATGCTAGTATTTTCGCTAAAATCATGCTTAAATAGGTACGTTCAGAAGCATACACTGAAGCAAGTGTTTCTCTCTTATAGAGGATACTCTTTCTTAAACAAGTGGCACATGTGGTCGATCTGACGTTACAAGTAATAAGAAAAGAGTTATCCATTTTATGGCACAAACTAACCTATTTATCGGTAGCTTAGCATACGCAACGAACGACGACACCCTGAAAGCTCACTTTGAGCAAATCGGTGAAGTTGCTAGCGCGCGTGTTATTACCGATCGTGATAGCGGTCGCAGCAAAGGTTTTGGATTCGTTGAATTTGTCGACGAAGCTAACAACCAAAAAGCTGTTGACCAACTAGATGGCAAAGAGCTTGACGGTCGCGCTATCAACGTTAGCCTTGCTCGTCCAAAGGAAGATCGCCCAAAGCGTGACTTCGGCGGCGGCAACGGCGGTGGTGGCAACGGTGGCGGTTCATTCCGTCAGCGTAGCTGGTAGTTTACTACCAAAACCAATAAAATACCTCGCCCTAATCGGCGAGGTATTTTATTTCTCGCGTAGTTGAGATTTGAACATCGTGTAGTAAGCACCACGCTTTCCTACCAGTTCATCGTGGGTTCCCTGCTCTACTACCTTGCCCTCTTGAAGCATATAGATCATGTCAGCCTTTTCAATGGTCGTCAGGCGATGGCTAATAGTAATGACGGTTCGTTTTTTATCCGCAAACAGATGTTTGAAAATACGTGCTTCGGCAAGGGCATCAATAGCACTGGTGGGCTCATCTAAAATTATAATCGGGCTATCACGGTAGAAGTTACGTGCCAAGGCCAGGCGCTGCCATTGTCCTCCAGATAAATCGGCGCCTTTCGTGCCGTCATCGTGCTCCATCCAGTTGCTGACATAACTATCGACACCTTTAGGTAGTTTCTCAAGGAAGGTTCGAGCCTCGGCTCGTTCTAGAGCTGAGTTGAATCGCTCTTTATCGAATGGCTGGCTGACATCACCAAAATAGATATTATCTTTGGCAGTCGCAAAACCGTACGAGAGATAGCCCTGTTGTAAAACACCGAGCTGCTTATGCCAGGCTTCGATTGTTATCGTATCGAGATTTGTCTCATCAAGTAGCACCTTGCCTGTCGTCGGTGCGTAAAGACCAGTCAATATCTTGATGAGTGTTGATTTGCCCGCGCCATTCTCACCAACAATCGCTATGTGCTGGTCCTTCTTGATGATTATACTGACGTCTTTTAATACCAGCTTTGTTGAGGTTGGATAATGAAACGAAACATTTTGCATAGTGATTTGCTGTGGCATCTTCTCGAAACTACCTCCGCCGCCTTGCCTGTCTGGTAATTTCATAAATTCCTGATAGTCAAACAGGTTTGCGAGATCTTCGTCGATCTGACTCATTTCGCGGACGAACTGTTCAGCGCCGCCCAGCGCGCGTGATACAATCTGTTGGACATACAGGAACTGCCCGATCGGCTGCTGACGATGAATAATCTGAACAGTCACCCAGATCAAGGCCGCTACTTCGGCAATGGCTTGCAGAACGTCAGCCGCCAGGCGACGTGGAATATACGACCGCTCAAACTCTATGCGCTGTTTTTCATCTTTGTCGCGCAGCGATGCTCGCAGTGAAAGCAAATGACGCGCTATGTTATACAGCCGCAGTTCGGCGATACGTTCCGGCTGGAACATATTCCACTCGATCATATTTTTGGAACGTCGCGTCTCGACGTTATCATTCCAGTGCTTGGCAGACGCTCGCGACAGCGAAAACTGGATTACGATCGCTGGGATAACCGCAAGAATGACGATCAGCCCCAGCCACCAATTCACAAGAATCAAGGCGCCGAGTCCCACGATCAGTGTAATCATGCTCGTCAGCAGCCTTGTGAGTCTATCGAAAATATACGGGAAGAAATTAGCGAAGCGCTGCGCCTTGTCGTACATATCGGCCGTCGCTTTGTCGTCATACCGCCAGAAATCGAGTGACAAAAAATGCGCATACATGTCGTCGGTCATGGCCGCCTCGACCCGGTAGCGCATGAGCGCCGCAATGTACGTCTCTAGGCTTTGCCAGGCCATCACCACCACGCCAAGGATGGCCGTGATAATAACAAACAGTATCGCTCGCTCGCCAGCTGTTTCGTCACCCGCATAGGCTTCAGCCAGAGCGGTTGTCGTGAGCGCCGCAAAGTAGGTTGTGACTATTGGTAAAACCGACGTGATAACCGCACCGGCTACCTGAACCACGATCGCAAGCGGCGCCGCACGGTAGGTTGTCTTTGCAACCTGAGCAATTGCCACCACGTATTGTTTGGTCGTTAATTTCTTTTTCTGTTTTGCCATTACCCCTATTGTACTACGCTACGAGAAAAACGGCAGAGGTGAGTGTAGCCAGTCTTGGCCCAGGTGGAAGAAATCATTGATCATGCCGTAGCCATTGAGCAGCCAGAGAGTCGTAATGACAATCGCGAACGTCAGCAGCCAGAAAAACACCTGAACATACATCGGCTGAGCTTTCAGCCAGTCCTGCCAGTCATCGTATTTGCCCTTGGCATAATCGAGCACGCGTCGGGCGCTATCGAATTCTGTCGCCAAGATCGCCAGACCCGCGAACACCACCACCCAGCCCGGCCCAGGATACGGCACCATAATGAGTCCGAGGATGACAACCGTGCCACCGATGACACCTATGGTGCTTTTTTTGATAGCGCGCTTAGTTTTATGGATTTTTGACATTATTTGTCCTCATCTTTCAAAAGAAATTCCCTTACTGCAGCAAACGGTTTGATCGTAGCGTATGTTGCGGCATTTTCTTCGGCATTCAGCTCTGCTCGAGTCCTTCTACCGTACCCTTCAGGCTCGAAGATCTTATCCCACCCGAAGCCGCCACTACCTCGCGGATTTTGGGCAATTGTCCCATCAAGCCCACCGTGGAATAACTCAAGTCTATCGCCATCATAATATCCAAAAACGCATTCGGCTCTAGCAGATCGATCGTCGAAACTATCAATTATTCGACACAGCTTTTCAAGTCCATCCGGTGCATCCACAAAAAATTTAATGAATGGTCCCGGTAAACCATCGAGCGCATTGAACTTCAAGGCTACATCCTCAACTAGAACAGGCTTGTGAGTAATCTCATAAGCCTGCTTCACCTTGTGGGTCACAATTTCGTCAAGATCGACTGATTGGATCTCATCAAGCTCAATCTTTTGATGTTCGAGGTTAACTCCAAGCATCTTCGCTAAATAATCAGCTTTGTCTTGATTGCTTGTGATGAAGATTGGGAGTTTACTCATCGATCTTCCTAAACCGTGGCATTGTTTTGCCATCAATCGTTACATCACCGGTAAACATTTCGTACGGTCGTACCCAGAAATCGGGCTGTTCGTCTTCGGTCTCGTAGAGTGGTTTATAGACAACGAAGTATTCATCAGTTTCACTGTGACGACCGACGCCAAACACCTGGTAGCGCATATTGTCGGATTTGTAGTGAACGTAGATTCCAGGCGTAATAGTTGGCATATTATTTGATCCCCAGTAGTTTTGTTAGTTCTTGTTCGCTGATCACTTTCGTGCCGTACTCTTTGGCTTTTTTGAGTTTGCTAGCACCGACTTTGCCACCGGTTACTAAATAGGTGGTGTCTTTGGCGACGGCTGTCTGGAAAGTGCCACCGAGCGTCCGTATGCGATCGGCTGCTTCGTCACGGCTCATGGTGTCGAGTGTGCCAGTGACGACAAAGTTTTGGCCAACCAGTTTGCCGGTCTTTTTCTTGAAGTGTGGCTGTACGCCCAGGGCACGAAGTTTTTCGAGTACTTCGATGTTGTCTTCGTCGCTAAACCACGCCAGGATACTCTCGGCCACAACCGTGCCGACACCCTCAACCGATTCGAGCTGCTCCAAGGTGGCGGCTTGTAGCGCTTCGACGGATTCAAATTTATTGGCGAGATCAATAGCGGTTTGCGCCCCGACGTGGCGAATGCCGAGTCCCAAAATGAAGCGTTCGAGTGGCGGCGTCTTCTTGTCGGCGATTGCGTTAACGAGCTTCGAGGCCGAAATCTCTGCAAAACGATCGAGCTTTAGTAAATCATCAACAGTGAGGGTGTAGAGATCGGCGATATCCTTCACCAGACCGGCGTCGACCAGTGCGACAACATTTTTCTCGCCCATCGTATCGATATCAAGCGCACCCCTGCTGGCATAGTACTCGATGGAACGCTTCAGGATGAGGTCGCCAGATAGTCCTTTGACGCGGTACACCACGTCGCTGCCCTGCCGTTCGAATTCCAGTTCAGGATACTGAGCCTTCAGGGCCTTTTCGTAATCGAAGGCTTCAGTGTGTTTTGGCCGCAGCTCGGTGACGACGCTTTCGACTTGTGGAATGATGTCACCGGCTTTAAAAATTACCACGGTATCACCAATCCGAATGTCTTTTCGTGCAATCTCATCGGCATTGTGCAGACTAGCGTGCTGCACGGTCGTGCCCGCTACTACCACAGGGTCAAACACTGCGACTGGCGTGGCCGCACCGGTGCGCCCAATGCTGATGACGATATCTTTGACAATAGTTGTCGCCTGCTCGGCGGCGTATTTGAAGGCAACGGCCGCGCGTGGCTGCTTGCCGACAATACCAAGCTGTGCAGACTGCGCTCGATCATTTACCTTGATCACCAAACCATCGGTATTAAATGGCAGCTCGTGACGTTTTTCACCCCACGTATCAACAAAGTTCATGACGTCGCCCAGACTCGTAAATATACGTGCTTGAGTATTGCGGCGAATACCGAGGGCGGTAACCGCTTCGTAGGCAAACATATTGGTCGGAACATCGGCCGGGTCATCACGTAGTAAATCGTAGGCCACAAATGTCAGCGGACGCTCGGCCACTAACTTCGGGTCGAGCTGGCGAATGGTGCCAGCCGCAAGGTTACGCGGATTGGCAAACAGTGGCTTGTCAGCCTTTGCCTGTTTGTCATTCAGGGCGGCAAAATCTTTCTTGAGCATGACAATCTCGCCACGAATCTCTGTCCTACCACTTAAAAACTTTTTAAAGCCTGGAGCTTCTCGTAGCCGAAGCGGCACATTGGCAATGGTACGGACGTTACTGGTCACGTCTTCGCCAATAAAGCTATCGCCCCGCGTCACCGCGCGCACTAGTATTCCGTCTTGATAAATAAGCGCGCAGGCAAGCCCGTCCATTTTTATATCAGCGAAAAACTCGTGACGGCGACCAGGTAATAGTTTATCCATTCGCATCACCCAGGCTTCGACCTCACTACGGTCAAACACGTCGTTGAGGCTCAGCATGCGGCTGGTGTGTTCGACTTTTTGAAAGCCGCCCTTTAGTTCGTGCCCCACACGCTGTGTTGGACTATCGGGCGTGATAAGGTCGGGGTGCTCGGCCTCGAGTTTTTTCAGCTCACCAAACAGGCTATCGTAGACAGCGTCCTCGACCGATGGCTGGTCAAGCACGTGGTACTCATAGCTATATCTATTGAGAAGTTCGCGGAGTTCACTGACTCGTTTATTAGGCTGGGGATGCATCGTCTTCAACGATCTTTCTATAAAATAGATAGACATACGCCGCCGCAACGACGATCGTGAGTGAGCTCATGGCTAGCAGGACTGACGGGACAATCGGCAGCCAGTCGAGGCTCGGCACAATACTTTTGAGCCAGGTATCAAACAGGATAATCGGAATGACGATCAGCGCCCACGAGACCACGATGAAACCAGCCAGCCATAGCCAGCGCAGTAGAATGCGAAAACGTCGCCCAATCACCAGGTCACCGGCCGTTTTGAGTGCTTGCATCGGGTACATACCCGGCAGTGTCACGACGGTGAGAGCAATGAATGTACTGATAATCCAGTACAGTGACAGCGTGATAAGCAGCACGGCCACGACCGTAAAGATCATGCCAGTCACGCCGCCCTGTAAAAAGCCCGAGCTAATAGCGGCGGCAAAAGCAATAATGGCCAGAGCAGCGGGTATCAACTGCACGATTAAGGTAAGTGCCACAAGAGCTGTGGAGACGATTGGCGCGCTGGCGTTATATAGCCCGTCACGGAAACGTGGCTTGCGACCAGCCTTGAGCGAACGGAGCAGCCAGACCGACGTTAGCCACGTCAGTAGAATAATAATTGCGGCGTAGATTTGTTGTGCTTCGGTGGGTGTGGTCGTGAGGCTGCCGGTTACGCTGCTGACCAGTAGCAAGCCTGCCCCGCCAATCGCGCCCCAGTTCCCCTGGAGGACATCGCTGCCGGTCTCTTGCAAAGTCTCGTTGAGTGCCGAGTAGGTGTCCTGCGAGGCGAGGCCAACGAGGAGCGCCGAAAGCACTGCATAAAACAGCACTACCCAAAGAAAGAGGTGTCGTGACTGCCATAGTGTCGATCGCACTTCATTGGTAAATGACCAGTAGCCTGGTACGTCGAGAGAGCGAACGTAATCGCGTCGGCGAGTGCGGCGAAAACTGCGATGCGGTCGGCGCAGTAGGAACGTCTGGACTCGTTTCTTGAGGCGCGTAAACGGCAGGCGTAGCTTCTGCCCCGGCGTCAGGATTACAGGTTGTTGAATCGGTTTTTTCTTTGCGATTGGCTTTTTCTTGGCGGGAGACTTCGAAGCCATAATACTAAAACGTGCCTTCGTTTTTACGGAGCCGTGCAATGCGATCTTCAAGCGGCGGATGAGTGCTAAATAGTCGAGCAAACATGCCCGGACGCAGTGGATTACTGAAAAAGAGGTGTGCAGTTGAACTGTTTTGACGACGTAGTGGGCGGCCTGACTGTTTCAACTTCTCGAGCGCTCGCGCCAAACCTTCACTATCGCGGGTAGTGAGAGCGCCTGTAGCATCGGCCAGATATTCGCGCTGGCGACTGACTGCCATCTGAATGATAGCCGCCATGATTGGTGCTAAAATCACTAAAATGATACCAACAACCAACATAATGGGATTGGTGTTGTTATTGTCGCGATCACCACCAAAGAAGAACATGCGGAGCGCCAGATCCGACAAGATGCCAATAGCACTGACCAGACCAAAAGCGATCATACTCACCCGAATGTCATAATTTTGCACGTGCCCCATCTCGTGTGCCATAACCGCTTCGAGTTCCCGATCGTCCATAATGTCCAAAATGCCCGTCGTGGCTGCCACAATAGCGTGCTTGGGGTCACGGCCGGTCGCAAAAGCATTGGGCGCGGGATCATCGATCAGGTAGACTTTTGGTGTCGGCATACCCGTGGTAATGGCCAAGTTCTCAACGATGCGATAAAACCGTGGATTGTCGCGCTTCTGTATTTCCTTCGCGCCCGTTACGGCAACCGCCAGCTTGCTAGCAGCAAAATATTGGATGATGGCATAGATAGCAGCACCAGCAATCACCCAAATAGCAATCGAGCTATCGCCGTACACAAGGCTGACGCCGTAGCCAACCGCAGCGATAATACCAACAAACGCGGCCATAATCAGGACCGTGTTGCGTTTATTGGCAGCAATAGCGTTATACATGGACGGAAGGAAGCCTCTACTAATTAAAACTTAACGTCAACTGGTTTTTCGGCTTGTGCCATTTCGGCTTCTTCAAGCTCAAAGAATTCTCGCTTTTTAAAGCCAAGCATGCCAGCGAAGAGGTTGTTTGGAAACAGGTCGATCTTGGTGTTGAGGTCGCGGACACCACCGTTGTAGAAGCGGCGAGAACCTTGAATCTTGTCTTCGGTGTCGACAAGCTCGTTTTGCAGCTCCATGAAGTTCTGACTAGCCTTCAGGTCTGGGTAGGCCTCGGCGACAGCGAACAGGCTCTTCAGGGCCGCTTCGAACTGGTTTTCTGCAGCAGCAGTCTCTTTGACGCCCTTGGCGTTCAACGCATTGGCACGCGCCTCGGTAACGGCTTCGAAGACACCTTTTTCGTGTGCAGCGTAGCCCTGTACGGTGTTAACGAGATTCGGGATAAGATCCAAACGTCGTTTCAGCTGGACGGTGATGTCGCTCCATGCTTCATCAACCCGAATCTTGAGTGTTACCAGCCCGTTATATGTTGCCCATAGGAAGATTCCCAGTACGACGACGAGCCCTAGGACGATCCATAGCCATAATAGTTCCATTTTATTATCCCCTTGCCATTAAGAAATTATTTATGTCTTTATTATACCATTTTCAAAGAAAAAACTCGATTATGAAAATCGAGTTTTTATCAGTTTGGTGCGCGGGGCGGGGATCGAACCCGCACGCCTTTTGGGCACGACATTTTAAGTGTCGCTTGTCTACCTATTCCAACACCCGCGCATGTGCTACTTTCTTATTTCTACCCCTATGTGTAGGTTGTAGGCTATGACAATTTGGACAAAGAATTCGCAAATTTTCAAGACGGTTGTCTCTGTGGTCGCCATTCATGTGATCCAACTCCACCGGTATACGTCCGTCTTCTGATGTCTGCGCCCAACCACACAGTTCGCATTTTGGAGTTTTGATTCCTTCTAAGAACAGGCGCTTTTTGAGCTTAAAACTTTGAACGTCTGAGCCCAGAACTAGGAGTTCACTGAGAACCTGCGGTTTACGTGGACTCACACCCCCCTTATTCCAACCCATTCCCGTAAAATGCGTTGTGTCCAGACCGAGAAGCTCGATACGGCGACGAAGTTGGTCATAATTGCCACCTGCCGGTATCAAGCCGAGCTCAATGAGAACTGCTCGACGACTACGTGATATTTTGACAGCGGCTATTAACTGCTCGTCCGTCCACATTCTTTGTTTTGGCATAGCTATATTATAAGGTACTTCTTATGCCTTTACCATAAGAATAATTTTGGAGGCACGTACGGGTAACGCTCCCGTCTAGCTGCTTTTGCAGAGCAGTGCCTAACTTCTCGGCCAACGCGCCATTCCTTGAGATATTATAGCAGAGGTGGGGCAAAACGGGATCCCAAAGACCTTTATCTCGCCCAATGATAGTACTTAATGGTCTAGCCGTTGATGATCGCAATGAATATAGTAACAATTATCATTACGACCACGCCAACGACAACGGCCAGGCCCGCCTTAAGACCAAGCTTAATTGCCCTAGCCGGATCAGTATTCCCCACCGCAACACCGACTGACTGAAGCCCGCTTATCCATTTAGTTGCGTCGCTTTGCTCCGCCTTGTCGTAATAGATAGCCATGCCGAGCATTCCAAACGGCGCAAAAGCAGCCATAGGGGCGCCTGTTAGTAAATCAAATCTGTATTTTTTTCCGTCCACCATAAGTACGAGCTGCGTGAGTTCAAGGTGAGCGCTTTGAATTTGATTTGGCATAACTTCGAACAGTGTCTGAGGAGCTGAGTCTGTGACATCAAACGCCCTGACACGACCATCTGTGTCCCAGCGCAAGATCGCCTTACGAAAATTAAAAATAGTTAAACCATTGTAGTATTTTGCTGTTGACTGCAGATATGGGGCTGCTTGCTGCGGAGATTGTGTCGTGGTTGTGATTGAGGGTTCCAAAATGTTTATTCCTATATATTATCTGGGTATTATGTCTGGATTGTTTGATATTGCGTGATGAAATGTCGCTTCTCGTCTACGAACTTGACGGCACACGAAGCATGAATGTGATCGTAGCTAGTATTACCAATACTAAGACGAAAGCTATCATAATGAAATATGGATTCTTTAAGCGACTTGATCTTCGATGATTATTAAAATTTGGGACTATGGGGTTAACATGTTCTAGTGAAGGTTGTTCGACTGCGGGTTTCGGTGATACCGTCGTTTGCGTTGTTGGTGATGTGTTACTTAGCTTCATGTATATATTCCTTATGGTTTACAGGAATATTATAGCAAAGGCTGGAGATTACTGATCGACAAAGCCCCCGAAGTACCATGCTTTGTATATTTCCTCATTGTTTTCTAAAATAACCTCTTCGCCAATAAAGTTATCTAGCTCTCCTTGCCAGTGATTTCTGTATACGAGACCTCCTTCAACAAGCTCGGCTGGCCCGCGGTACGGATGATCCTTCGGTGCGGCGAGGAGTGCTTTTTTAAGAAACCCATATACCTCACTAGATGTTCGCTCGGTATCATGTACCCAGCCGCGGTATTGCAAAGCCCAAACAGGCTTCCCGTTTTCATGAATAGCTTCTTGGCCCGAATAGGGATGACCGCCGTAAAAATGATCCCGCATATGCCACGAGCCGTTCGTGTAGCTAATGACGTTTCCACCGTCATCCGCTTTCTCGATGGCTGTATTCTCGTTACCATAACCTGCTTGAGTGGTTTCATAAAGAAATGATCGTAAGTCGTCATGATTTGTCATATTTGAATTATACCACCGGGTGAGGGGTGCGCCGGAGAAGAGCTATCGCCCCACTTCGTTCCGCTCTTCCGTTCACTCGCGAAAGAAAATAGCTAGCGCTGCTTTCTTCCGCTTCGCTCACTACACGAACTTTCACTTTAAATTTGCTAAAGCAAATTTCGTGGAAGTTCTAAGCCTACCCGAGCATGCCAAAAAGAAAAGTGGTCACGAATGACCACTTTTCTTTTTGGTGCGCCGGAGAGGACTTGAACCTCCACGTCCCGAAGGACACCAGCCCCTCAAGCTGACGCGTCTACCAATTCCGCCACCGGCGCAAAGAAGGGAACTCGAATGATTATACCGAAGTTATGGTGTCTTGTAAACTGAGGTGTTGCTGGCCGTCCAGTAAATCACGTTGGCATAGCGATCATAGGGAGAGACCAAGTTTTGGCCGTTCTCAAGAGCGGTTGACTGATTGCGCGCGACATACTTAATACTCGACTGGAAGAGTCCGATTGCTGGGATGTCAGCTAACCATTGACGCGCAAAGGCCTTGTATTTGAGATCGCGTAGCCCGGGCTCGACGCGCGCCCTAGCGCTCGTCAGCGCATCATCGGCCACGCCACTGCTGTACATCGACAGGTTAAGCCCCCTCGGGCCGCTTTGAGACGAGTGCCAGTAGGCGTAGACATCTGGGTCTGCCCCAATCTCAAGCTCATATACCAACACATCATACGCACGCGGCTGCAGCACATTTTGGGTAAAGTCTTCCCGCGGGTCACTGGTGTTAACGACTGTCGTGGCGACATCGATACCAAGGGCACGCCAATCTTTCTTCATCAGTTCAACCGACTTTTTGTACTCTGGACTATCGGTCGTCACAAGGCTCAGCGTGAGTGCCCTGCCGTCTTTCTTGCGAACCGTTCCTTCTAGTTTCCAGCCTGCGCTATCGAGCAAACGCGCGGCTTCGGCTGGGTCATACGGTACAGCCTTCAAAGAGGCGTCGTCTTGCAACTGCCCACGTACAAACGGCAGATCAAGCCCATACTGACCGGGCGCAACGGCCTTTCGCAGCGCCTCCATATTGAGTCCGCGTTGCAGTGCTTGGCGAACCGGTAGCTCCCTCAGTTGCGGCTGGGAAGTATTGAGAAGTGCGTAGACCCCGTTGTTGACGGCGACGTTCTTCAACGAAAAGTCCGAACTTTTCTTCAGCCAGCTTGTGTCAGAGACTATAGCGGCGGTCACCTGACCTGACTGGAGCGCGGCTTCAAGCTTGGCATACGAATTGTAGGCATGGGTTTCGAAACGATCAAGTTTTGGCTTGCCCTTAAAGTATTCTGGGAATGCGGTCATATTAACAATCTTGTGATCTGTGGTTGGTTGCAAAAGTCGCAGTTCAAACGGCCCGCTGCCAACCGGCGATAAACTAAACGCGTTTTCCTGTAGCGTCGAGGCGGGAACGTCAGCTAATAGGTGTTTTGGCAGAATAGGAAACGTCAGAGCGTGCGGGAAGGCGGCGTAGATTGATGGCAGCGCGAACGTGATGGTCTTGTCATTCACCACCGTCAGGGTGACGTCCTGCCACTCCTGGCGGAGGCGGGAGCGCGCATCTGGATTCTTGATGAGCCCTACAGTAAAGGCCACGTCCTGGGCGGTTAGATTGGTGCCATCATGCCATTTAATACCGTCCCTGAGAGTCACCGTATAGGTCGTGCCCTCGGGGTTAACCGTCATAGACCTGGCCGCATCCATATTGAGATGACCCGAGGTATCGTACGTCATGAGCGATGAGAATATCAGCCTCTGGACCGATCGTTCAGAGTTGGTGCTGGCGTAGAGGGGGTTCAAAGTATTAACATCACCGAGAGTCGCCTCGGCGTAGACACCGCCGTTCGCGCCTGTTTTGACAGTATAACTCGACTGCGTCCACACCAGCTGTAAACCAACCGTTAAAATAAGGATTGCGATACCACTGAGCCACAAAGCAACGTGACGGCGCACTTCAAGCACGTTATCGAGGCGCTTTGAGATAAATTTGCGGGCATGACGAATAGTGGCAGACTCGGCCTTGCGGGCACGCTTGGCGACAGTTTTACTATTAAAGCTCGGACGTTGAAACTTGCGCCAGCTATTTTTTTCGTCGTCGTCCATCGTCCCCCACCCTTACGCGCTTGGCAGGAGTAACCCGGCCAAAATAGATACGATAAAGATGACGGCCAGGATGATGGTAGTTTCAAATAAGTTCTTGTCGAAGCCACGACGGGTCGTAAACAGCTCGCCCGAGCTACCAAAGCCAGCCCCAAGGCTCGCGCCGCGCTGCTGCAAAAGGATCGTGAGAACCATTAATACACCCGACCCAACCGTGGCTATTTGTAGAATGCTATCGATGTTCATCGTTTTTCTCCTTGCAGTGTCTCTCGGCGAGATTCTATCAGACTATTCACTATATAGTTTAGCAGACTGAGTACAATTCCTGTAAGTATCGAGTAGAAAAATGTCATCTTAAGCCCCGGTGCCAAGCTGAGCGAAACATAGACCATCAGGCCGTTGACGATAAGCGTAAAGAGCCCGAGCGTCAGCAGGATGGCCGGCAAAGATAAGATGACAACAATCGGTCGCAAGATGGCGTTGACGATCGAAAAGATGAGACCAGCTAGCAGAAATACCCAGGCACTGTTATTGATCTGTTCGTCGCTATAACCTGTACCAAATAATCTGACGAAGAGCCATAGACCAAAGGAATTGAGCAGCCACCGGAAAAGAAAAACGGTAAATTGTTTTTTCATAAATGTATCTTCATTATACCACCTAAGCATTCGATATACGTAGCATTATAACCCCGTCGAGAGACGACCGCTGAGATTCTCGTGGCCGTTTTTGGTGATCAAGATATCGTCCTCGATACGAACACCGATACTCTCTTTGGCTATATAAATGCCAGGCTCGACGGTCACCACCATGCCTTCCCTGAAAAACTCTGGTGCACCCAGCGCATCGTGCGTGTCGATACCGAGCCCATGACTGACAGCATGTGGAAAATAGGTCCGGTATGCCTGCTCGTCTTCGCTATTTTTCATGAGTCCGACACCTATCAGGGTCTGTTTCATGATGTCCTCGACTGCGTCTTGGTACAGGCTAATGGCAAGTCCTGGTTTAAGCAGCCCGATGATCTCATGATGGGCCGTTTCAACGGCTCGGTGGATCTCCACTTGCCGTTTGGTTGGCGTGCCTACTACGTAGGTTCGCGTCACGTCAGCCGAGTAGCCGCCCAGACGTGCGCCAATATCCATCAGAAGCAGCGAGTTATTTTTGAGTTTGGCACTATTTGCCGAATAGTGTAGCGTGCAGGCGTGGGCGCCACTGGCGACAATCGGATCGTAGGCATGATGAGCCCCGTGTTTTTTGAAGTAGTAGTCAAACTCGGCCTCGACTTCATATTCGTACTTCAGGCTCGGCAATACTTCTTTGACGTACGAAAATGCATCAGTCGTCAAGCGAATCGCCTTCTTCATAGCCGCAATCTCTTCTGGTTGTTTGATAGCTCTTTGCCCTGCAAGATCTTTGCGACAATCTTGAACCGCGTTAAAAATACGCTCCAGTACGGCGGTGAGTTTCTTTTGGGCTGGGTTCTCAACAAAGCTGAAGTGATCTCTGTATGGGTGCTCGCCGAGCGTAAAAGCGACACTGTGTTTCTTGGCCAGGTTTCGTAACAGCGCTTCGCAATCTTTATGCGAGATAACTTCGTTGACCCCAGAGATAGCCTGGGCTTCGTTTGGCGACAGCCCTCCGTCAAATACTCGGTGTACTTCATCGATATCAGGCGCGACCAGCCAGCTTTTACTGCGCGATCCGTCGATGATTAGCCACCAATCGGGCTCATCGACACCGCTTAGATACCAAAAGTTCGCCTCCTGATCAAAGAAGTGTGCTGCGTCATTACTGCGCTGCATAGTGGTATATGCGGGTAGGACAACGAGTCCTCCATCGAGCATCGTGACGAGTCTATCACGGTTCTTGGTAAAAAAGATCTGCTTCATTACAGTTCATTATAGCAATTGGTACGGCTATCCGAAACCTATTGAGGGTCAGCGCCGCAGACAGCCCGAGCTTTGGTTGACGACGCGGCAACATGCGCGTGCCAGTGAGCTACCTGGCGATACAGCGTGCGGCGGCGTACTTATTTCCCCCGGTTGTAACGCTAAGTGTGTTAACATACCCATCTTGGAAAACTAAATTATAGCTTGAACCTCCGCCATTTGATGCATCGTCAATCCAGTAGTAACCTCCTAGACCCTGGTTTGTGTATGTTGAGCCATCGTAGATACCGCTGAATTGCCCAAGCCAAGTTGTCTTAAGATTAGTCCCACTAGTGGTCGACCCGCCGTTGATAGCATTATTTAAACCGGTATATTCACTAGTCCCGCCACTTCTAATCGGAAGACGCCAGCCCGACGGGCAGACGGTAATCGTTCCAGATGGGGGTGGCATCGTTCCAGCAATATTGCAAATGAACGTACTCACCTGGGCACCCAAAGCTGCGCAATAGTTATAAAGGTAGCCGTATTGTCCAGTTCCGTTTGTAGATGCCGAGGGTAGTGTCGGACTAGTAGTAGGGTTGGCGCCGGTGGGGACAGTGTAGGCTGCTGGGTTCGTGAAATTGATGACATCACCGTATGTATTAGTGCCGCCACCAGCATATGCCAAATTGGTTAACATCCAGCACTTCCCATCAGCTAGCTTGTTTATCCAGTAGGTGCGGTTATCTCGTGAATCGACAACCATCGTAAGGGCCGTGGGGCAATTGGCAGCAGTGACGGTTTGGATGGGGTCACCGCTAGCGATAGACCCGCCGCCGCCGGGACCACCCGTACACGTACCCAGGACCGGCACTTTGTTGGTAGATGAAACGAAGTAGCTGACTGTAGGCACGACATTTGACACGCCATCGATACAAAAGCTCGTGGCATCACCAGAGGTGTAGGTAACCGTGACGGTTGCAGTGCTCGTGAAACTAGCAGGGATTGAGAGTGGGTAGGTATTACCAAAATTCCGAGCACTTTCCATGGCGGCAGCTGCTTGTTTTAGATCCGATTGCACCTCGGCCTTGGCTACACCTGTTCGCCAACTACCATAGCCGACAACACTTATCGCAGCGAGGATGCCGATGACAACGATTACTATCGTGAGTTCGATGATCGTGAATCCGTTATTTCTCATCCCGGTTTTATGCATATACGATATATCCTTTACCTGCGACTATACCATAAGCATTATGTCAGCGGCAAATATTTCACAAGTGTTTGCGCTTTGGTAACACCGACAGCCGCGCTTAGTTCGTCGAGCGAAGCAGTATTAACGTTCCGGAGACTGCCAAAGGTTTTAATGAGCTTGCGGCGTGTGGCCGGGCCAATGCCGGGGATCTCTTCCAGACTGCTGGCGGTTTGCTTCTGGCGCTTCAGTACCGTGTGGTAGCTGACCGCAAAACGATGCGATTCATCGCGAACCCGCTGCAGTAATTTTACAATGTGCGAACTGTGCGGCAGATTGACGAGCGTGAAAGTATCAGAATGCGTCGCGTAGCCTTCCAGCTGTTCAAGCTTTTGTTTGTTAAGCACCACTTCGGAGCGGACATGATCGATGACAATTTGCTCCTCACGCTTCGCCAAACCAATAAAAGGCAGCCCTGTCATTTGCAAGGAGCCTCCTTGCAAATCTTCTTGCAGACGTGAGTCACGGGCTTTTAGCGCGGCGTCGAGCTGACCCTTGCCGCCATCGATCAGCATGAGATCAGGCTTTCCCCACGCCTTGAGATTCTTCTCGCTTAGTCGCCTAGTGATCGTCTCGTTCATGTTATAAAAATCATTGTTATGCTCGAGTTTGGTTTTGTATTTCCGATAGTCACTGCGGCTGCTGACGCCGTTGAGAAACACAACTTGGCTGGCCACGACATTGGTGCCGCTCATATGCGAAATGTCGTAGCCTTCGATCCGCACTGGTATTTTAGAAAGCCCCAGCAGGTCTTTGAGATCACTCAGCGCCTTGTCTTTACTAATATCGAGGAACTCTTTGTCACCAAACATAATCCGGCGCTGCAATTCGCGCAGGTTGGAGAGTTTATTACGAAGATCGGCCGCGGTTTCAAAATCATGCAGACGGGCGGCTTGGTGCATTTCCTTTTCTAGTTCTGTCGCCAGAGCTTTTCGCCCACCTTTTAGGTAGCGGACCAGCTTTTTTAAAATCGTCTTGTATTCATCGGATGACAGTAATGGTGAGGGTGACAGACCGAGGTGGACGTCGAGGTCGGGACGCTGCCCATCTTTCGGTGGTTTGGTGTAATACGGAAAAACTTTGCGTAGGTAGCGAAAAGCTTTTTTGACGGCGTAACCATTGTAGTAAGGGCCGTAGTAATCGGCGCCGTCATCAGCCGGATTGCGCGTAAAGCTGACGTGTGGCCATTCATTATTCATATCAATCCGCACAAATAATTGGGATTTGTCGTCGCGCAGCAAAATGTTGTAGCGTGGCATGTAGCGCTTGACCATCTCGCTCTCCAAAAAGAGGGCATCGATTTCGCTCTCGGTTTCCACCCAGTCGGTATCATGAATTTCCGCCACCAGCGCCCTGGTCTTTACATCCATGTCGCGAGTGCTCTGGAAATACTGACGGACGCGGTTTTTTAAGATTGCAGCCTTGCCCACATAAATAATCTCGCCAGACTTGCTCTTATGAAAATAGACCCCTGGCGAGCGAGGGAGATCTTTTAACTTGGCTTCGAGAGTAGCATTCACATTTATATTATAGCGTAGCTACGATACCGACACGCCAAAGATGTAGCCAATGCCATATGTCACGAACGATGAACCGAGGATAATCAGCAACTGACGCAGTGAACCATAGGGAATACTCTTGCCGCTGGAACGTGCAATATACCCACCGACGACGAGGCCTGAGAGCGAAGTAGCGATGACCGAAGCCACCAGTGCCAGCATGCCACCGCCAACAAGCCATGGCAAGATAGGCACCAACGCTCCGACCGCAAATAGCGCAAACGAGGCAATGGCCGCGCGCCACGGTGAACCAAGCTCATCTTTGTTCATACCAATCACCTGCGAGGTGTAGATAGCAATGAAATGTTCATCGTTGCGAGCAATATCTTTCGATGCCTGATGGGCTGTCTTAATTTCCATGCCGCCGCCAGCAAGCGTGTGTGCTAGTGAGTGCACTAAATGTGCCTTTTCGTCGTGCATTGATGCACGCAAATCTGCCAGTACACCTTCGAATAATTCTACTTGCGCCTTGACCGATATCCACTCGCCTGCTGCCATCGAAATAGCACCCGCCAGCAGTCCAGCCAGTCCTGTCACCAGCACCGTTGAAGCCTGCGCACCAGTCGCCGCGACACCAACGACCAAACATACCGTGCTCACAAGGCCGTCGTTGACACCCAGTACGGCGGCTCGAACGCCACCTCGCTGAACGAGGAGGGCGCGTTGTTTTAGTTGTTTACTTGTTGCGGAGAGATGACTGTCAGGCATATATTAATAGTATACGGGGTTGGCGGCGCAGATACTAGCCATGAGCGACAATTAATAGCCGGCAAAGTGATCGGTAATGATCCGCTTGGCACCAAGCGCGGCCGCTGATTTAGCGACACTATCGACCATACCCGGTGGACCTGAGATGTAGACAGTGCGCTGGGCAATATCCTTGCAGTACTGGGCAATGTCCTGCTGTTCAAGCGATCGCACGGTGTGTACTTGTACGCCATGACGCTCGTCGTGAAGAATATCGCTATACACCACATCGTCTTCGGTTCTAGTGGAATACAGTAGCACGCCATCGCGTCGGTCATTATTACTCGCCAGCCAGGCGAGCTGCGAACGAAACGGTGTAATGCCAATGCCGCCAGCTATGAAAAGTAGTTTTTCGCTTTTGTCATTGGGTAGGATGAAGTCACCGTAAATCGCGGTAGCACTTAGTACACTACCTGGCACGAGTCTCTCGAGCGCTTTCTTGTAGGTGCTCGATGGGGTGTAGTGACGCACGCCAAGTTTCATCGTGGTTTCAGTGGGCGACGAAGCAATCGTAAACATTCGTCTGATGCCACGGTTATCCGATTTATCATGAGGTAGTTGTATTTCAATATACTGACCAGCCTGGTAACGGAGCGGTCGAAGTGGTTCAAAAATATACTCGACCTGATCGCGAGATAGTTGCCGTCGGCTGGTAAAGCGAAGACGAATACCACCGCGTTGCCCACTCAAGAATGTATAGATATTGCCGACGAGCAGCGCTGCCTGTGGACCGATCGAAACACCGACGAGCTGCAGCTGCGCATTTGCCAGCACGGCGACGCCAGTGGCAAAAATGCTACGTTGAGATTTCCTGGGCGGTGACCCCAGCGGTTCGCTCAGCATAAAGCTGGCGAAGAATAAGAGTGGCCACGACGTGAGCAGGACTGGCAGCAGCGCTACGAACGAGTTGCCTTTTAACGTCGTGATGGTGGCAATAACCAGAACGCTCACGGTGACATAGGTCAGTCCCATTTGCAGGCGTTTGGTTTTGTAGAGTACGAGACCACCAAGGATAAACGTGAATGGCAACAACGAGCCGGTCGCCACCCACCAACTGGCAGTTTGAAGGCCGACAATACCACTAATAAAAGCCGCGAAAGCTGCTGGATTAAAAAGATGTCGCCCCCGCCAGACCACCAAGTATTTCGATGCCATGGCAATGGTCGCCACCAGTGCTAGTGATACTGCCATCGCCAGCGTGTCCGAGGCTGGGAAGATCAAAAAGAGTATCAGGGCCGTAATGTAGGCAGATTGGTTATTAGTTTTTACCGCAAACATATAGCCAAACAATTGGTTGATGCCAATACTAACGGCTAGTAGCACCGAGATACTGAGTATCATGCTGATGGTATTAAATTGGAGTATGCCAACAACCGAAAAACCAATCGCCACCGCTGCCATGATACTGAGCGCATACAGCGTCAATCGGTACATTGTCATACCGTTTACAAATTTATCGATAATCTGTTTCATGGAAATAATTCTCCTTTGAAGTTGGCCGAGTGTTCGACGCGCCCGTCTGCAAACATTCTGACATAACTGAACTCAAATGTCTTCATAAGTTCGGTCGTATCCTTCACCAAAAACAGCGCCGTCGCCATCGCATCGGCGATCAAAGTGTCGTCAGCCACCACCCAACTGGCAACGACATCGCGTACTGGCGTGAGCGTATGCGGATCAAAAATGTGATGAAAATCACCCCAACGCCGACGGTTCGAGGCAGACGCGCAGAGACTTTGATTCTGAAGGTGCGCCACGCCAATGACTTTTGATGCGTCGGTCGGATGCTCCAAACCGACAGTGTCTTGTTTGTCACCTTGGTGGCGAATATCCCCACTAGCATCAATCACGTAAGTATCTATCCCGGCGCCCTCCAGTAGCGCCGCTACCTTGTCGACGGCGTAGCCTTTGCCGGCAGCCCCGATGTCAAACGTAACCGGTCGCGACGTTGTTACCGTGCGTGCCTTGTCCCAACTAATCACTTCGTGAAAATCTGGGATAGCCGACAGTTCCTGCGCGCGAAGTCGATATGATTTGTCATAGCCAGCCTGCTCTAACGCGCTGCCGATGAGTGGAGTCATTCGTCCATCGGTCAGTTCGTAGCATTTCAGGTAGATGGCCATGAGCGGCCGAAAATCATCCGGAAATTTGTATGTTCCAGATTGCGCAGCCATCTGCCCCACCAACGAGTCGTCACGAAATCGTGAATAGGTTTTATCGAACGTCGCCAAGCTACTCATGACGTCCTTTTGAAGTGTGTCACCAAGTGGCTCCAAGCTCTCAATCGTCCACTGTGTACCCAGCGCTTCGAATACTAGTTTATGCTGTGGCATCGGCTTTTATTTGTTCGAGTGCGGAATTGAATCCGTCTGATGTTAGTGATGAGCCTGCCACTCGGCTGAGTGACACACTGTCAATGTTTTTACCGACAACTAGGTTGGTACAGTTATGCATAAACCGCTGCTGGTAGTCGCGCGACTCACGCACATTGCCACTATTTTGGATCGATACATTTGTAATCGTGCTATCGACGATTGTCACAGTCAGGTCAATCGACTCACTGCTTTCTGGCGTCGAGTAGTTGCCGGTCGCGGTGTAAGTACCATTTTTATATGATGATGTGGTAGCGGTGGAAGTTGTCTGGCTATTACTTGCGGCCGTCGGACTTGCGACTGAATTTGTTGACTGAGCCAGCGAGCTCACTTCGTTTCGTGAGTTGTATACATAGAGTGACCCGGCAGCAACGGCAGCAAGCAGCGTGACGACAATAAGTGCGACGACAGCTTTATTAGGAGATTTTGTTTCTTGCACTAACATTCCTTTCAGAGATTAATTAATGCTATTTTACCGTCAAACAGCTTAAAAATAGCTGTGGCCTAGTCTTGTTCAAGGAGTGAGCGTAGTTTTCGAGCCGTATTCCAGTTGCGAATTGTCATTTTTTGGTACGAACTTCTGCTCGCCAACTTCCCGCCTGTCGTCTTGCCAAAAGACGTGAAGAGTAACTCTTGGAAGATGACGCCATCACCAATTCTCATAGACTCGATGTCTGGTTTTAGTTCCCCAATATCGCTGACGATCTCGTCGATGTCATATGGCGGAATCAGAAATAGCACGTTGTATTTCCAGCCCTCTTTCTCACCGTAGCCAGCCGGTGCAGACTCTATCATGGCAACGTAGCTGGGTTGGTCAATCACTACCACACGAACAGGCAACGAGAATTGCTCTTTTATACATACTTCTATCCCCGCAGCGAGAGCCGTCGTCGTCTTGCCACTCGTTTCAAACAGCACATTGCCGCTATTGATGTAGGTACGCACATTAGTGAAGCCCGCTTGCTCAAAACATGTCTTTAGCTCTGCCATTTTTATAGGTGCCTTACCACCCACATTGATTCCTCTTAGAAGTGCAACGTATCTCATAATCAGAATTAGTTAAACAGAACCACACTCGTATTGAGATAAATCGCGTGCTCTCGCACGAAGGATTGGATTGCCAAAACGAGTAAGCTTTAAGATTTGCACACTTCACCTGTCCCAGATTGTTATGTTTGGTGCAAAATCGACTTGATAGTCAGGTATGCCTAGCAAGGCCCCGTAGTCGGTTGCTTTCTGATATTCTTCTATGTTTTTGCGATCGATGTAAAATATTTTATTTGGATAAATAATATAGTGATGGGTGTCGTTCTTAAAATCAGCGTACCAGGTTGTTGGGTGGGAGACATCAATGGAATGACTTAACAACTCGGCGATCGTATTTGCTTTCTCTACTGGAAGACTTACGGCATCAAGCGTCCATTGGTCTACCCATGGAGTTTGATGTTTGTCGGTGACATGTTCAATTTTCTGAGACATAATCTCAACTTGGTCTAGCACTTGTTTATTCGCGAGGCTTTCCTCAATGATTACACCCTTAAAATCGCTCACGATACAGCTCCTATGCTTGTTTTGTGCTTTTCTCTACATCCCTCGGTATGAAACAGTAGTTCTGGCCTTTGCTTGCAATTCCCACAAATCAGCACCAAATCATTACAGTTGGCAAAGGCGCAGTTTTCATAGTTACTGGTCTTGCCTTTGCAGTGCGTACACTCGCCGATGACTTTGCTGTGGTCGGAGAAATCGACGGTCATACGGTCATCAAAGACGCGCAGACTACCCTCCCACAAACCATCGTCACCATAAGCTTCACCATACTTTACGATGCCGCCATCGATTTGATAGACTTCTTCGAAACCACGATTCTTCATGAGGCAGCTCAGAATTTCACAGCGAATACCACCCGTGCAGTAGGTCACGACCGGCTTGTCTTTTAGATCATCGTACTTGCCACTTTCAAGTTCCTTAATGAAATCTCGGCTAGTGTGGGTGTCGGGTACGACGGCATTCTTGAATTTGCCAATTGCTGCTTCGTGAGCATTGCGTCCATCGAAAAAGACCACGTCATCGCCACGCTCTTCGACAAGTTTATGTAGCTGTTTTGGTTTTAAATGCGTGCCGCCGCCAACCACACCATTTTCGTCGACTCGCAGCTCGTCAGCTGCATTAAAGGCAACGATCTCGTCGCGTACTTTTACGCTCATGCGTGGGAAATCTTCCCGTGCCCCGTCGCTCCACTTGAAAACAGTGTCTTTAAAACCAGGGAAAGCTTTCGTCGCTTTAATGTATTCCTTTAGATCATCCAGATCTCCCCCAACCGTGCCATTCAGACCATGGGGTGAAATAAGAATTCGACCACGCAGATTCAGGCTCTGTGCGAGAGTCTTTTGCCAAAGCATCATCGCGAACGGATCCTTAATTGGCGTGAATTTGTAATAGAGGATGATTTTTTGCATCAGTAGTCATTATACTATATAATGACAGATACTATGACCCGCGGGTCCTCTACTCGTATACGTTCGGACGAGCCGAACCGCTAGCGACAACTATGCATTACCGTCAACCACCTAGAAAGGATATTTCATTTTGAATATAAATAGAGAAACCCTGCGGCTTTATTGGAAGCAGGCGCGAAAACATAAAATTAGCTTTTTCATGATGCTTATCATGATCCCAGTAGGCGCTACGATTATTGACAGCATCCTGCCCTACTTCCTCAGCCAAGCGATCGGCTCGATCGGCAACAATGATTACGACCAAATGAAGAGCTTCCTCATATTCGGTGGAGCCATTGGTGTTGTCGGCGCAATCCTTAACTTCATCGGCTTTCAAGCCATGGCCAATCACGAGTCGTACGTACTTGCCCATCTCAGGGAAGAGACATTCTCTTCGTTGATGAAAAAAGATCATCATTTCTTCAGCAATCAAAAGATTGGTGCGATGACAAGCCGCTATATCGACTTCGTTCGCAACCATATCGCCATCCAAGACCTGTTCATTATTCGCACCCTGAGCTTTATATTGACGGTCGGGAGTGGCGTCATTATTCTTGCCTTTCAGTCATGGATAGTGGCATTAATCGTTATTGGGCTAGTAGCCGTTCTTGTTATCGAGATCCGCTGGAGCACAAAACTACGTGCACCCTGGCGCCACGAACGCAAGACGCTCGTAAGTGAAATCCATGGTGCCGTTGCTGATGCACTTACCAACAACTTGATCGTGCGATCGTTTGCGGGCGAGCAGCGAGAAATCAACCATCTCAAATCATATACCGGCCGCTTCACAAAGATATATAAGAAAGATATTGGTTTCGTAACAGCCGAAGGTTCTTCGCGTGTTGCACTCATGGTAGTCGTCCAGATTATTGCTATCGCCGTCTCGGCCAGTATGGTTGCAGGGCACACCCTCACACTAGCCGGAGCTATCTTTATGCTTGCCTACATGCAACGGATAGGTTCGCAGCTATTTATCCTTGGTGATATCATCTATGGTTATGACCAGGCATTACTTGATTCCCAGCCTATGACGGAAATGCTACTGACACCAAATCTCGTCGTTGATGCGGCCGATGCGAGTAAGCTTGTCGTCAGTTCGCCTACGATTACTTTTGACGGTGTCGGTTACAGTTATCCTGACGGTAAGGAAGAAGTGCTTTCAAACATTTCGACGACAATTGCTGCCGGACAGAAAGTCGGTATGATTGGGCATTCGGGTGCGGGGAAATCAACGATCACACAACTACTACTCCGGTTTAGTGATGTTACGAAAGGTTCGATACTCATAGACGGTCAAGATATTCGAACAATCTCTCAAGCAAGTCTGCGTGAAAGCATTGCGTATGTTCCACAGGAGCCAATGCTCTTCCACCGCTCACTGCGCGAAAACATTGCCTACGGCAAGACCGACGCAACCCAAGCGCAGATCCGTCGAGCTGCCGAGCAAGCTAATGCACTTGAGTTTATCGAAAAATTGCCTCGGGGCTTTGACACATTGGTTGGCGAACGGGGCGTCAAGCTTAGCGGTGGCCAACGCCAGCGTATTGCTATTGCCAGAGCAATCTTAAAAGACGCGCCGATCCTTATCCTCGATGAAGCAACATCAGCACTCGATAGTGAAAGTGAGAAACTCATTCAGGACGCACTTCAAAAGCTTATGAAAGGCCGCACCTCGATCGTCATTGCCCACCGTCTGTCGACTATCGCCAAGCTCGACCGCATCATCGTGCTCGACAATGGTACTATCGTCGAAGACGGTACGCATGCCAATCTCTTGAAGCAAAAAGGTATCTACGCCAGCCTTTGGAGTCACCAAAGTGGTGGCTTCATCGAAGAGTAGGTGAAGTTCTCTTCACTAGATGCTTGTGCTTGCGTTTGATATGATCTGCTCTATAAGATAAGGAGAGGAATTATCATGCCACGAATACCCACCACCGAACAACGTGTTGACGCTCTTATGGCGCTGAGCGACCGCGTCTATCCCGTCATCGATCAGACGGTCGATAATGAAACGCGCGCCCGCCACATGCTTCGACTCGGCATCAATGTCGTTGCTCAAACACTCGAAGATAGTTTTGGCATTCGTCATGCCGGTAATGTCTGGCACGGGTTAATGGTACGAGAACTACAAGCTGGCGGTCTTTCGATCCACGACCCAGAGTACGACGCATGGCCAGAATATCGTCGACAGGTGACCAAGCTGTCTATTTCGAGAGTTGCTCCAGACTATGACCCTAGCCTTGATGTGATTGCCCAAAAATATGCTGACGTACGTCGAGCAACGTGGGCTCAGGATGGCACACTTGAAACAGATGCCTCTCATGTTTCCCACCTTGGATCGCTTGCTCTTCCCTACGCAGCCCAGTACTATCCCGAGCTTGACCCGGCAAAACTCGCTCTCTACTACCTCGTTCATGATATCCCCGAATACCTCAATGGGGATGTAGCGTCACTCGGCATGTCCAAAGCGGTCGAGGCACAAAAAGACCGTGATGAAGCCGAGGCTATTGAAGAACTGCGGACAACATTTGGCCCGTCCTTTCCAAAGCTCATCCAGATTATTGATAACTACGAGGCATTGGTTGATGATGAATCGAAATATATCAAGACATTTGACAAGCTAGACCCTGGCTTTACCCACTTTAGCAACAATGGCTATCAGTTAACCAGCCGGTACGGCCTGACAAGTCGCGAAGCTCACCATGCCATCGACGCCTCCACCATAAAGCGCATGGAGCGTTACAATTCGGAATTCCCACTCGTTATGGAAGACCGGCAAGAACTCACTCATCGTGTCAGCGTCGCCACGTGGCCTGAAACGAATGACCCACAAATAACAAAATAGCGGAGTCATCGACCCCGCTATTTTTATGACTAACCTACGTTATTTATTAGCGTCAACGTTAGATTGCTTCGGCTCGTCTTGCAGTTTACCACCTGGCTTCGATTCCCCGTCTTGGGTATCTTGCGGTGTATCAGCACCATTTTCGGCTTCAACTTCCGCTTCGTCCTCGGCGTCACCACCAGCGGCATCGTTCTTCGCCTGCAATGCGCTTGGTTCGTAAACATTGGCGATCACAAGATCGAGGTCTTGTTCCATATCGGCAAATTCAACACCAGTTGGTAGTTTAATATCGCCAACTGTAATCTTGTCTTCCGTACTGACAAGGTGTGCGATTGAAAGTTCGAGTGATTCAGGCAAGTCAGCTGGCTTAGCCTTAACTTCAAGGTGCTCAATCGCTTGCAGAACAACCAATCCGACTTTTTCAGCTTCGCTTTCGCCTTGGCCGACAAGCACCACTGGTACTTCAGTTGTAATAACATCGTTTTGCTTGATAGTATGAAAGGCTACGTGGCGCAGCTCGTGACGGACTGGGTCGATATCAATATCCTTGATAATCGCCAGTTTCTTTTTGCCATCAATCGTCAGGTGTACTGGTGAGTGCTTACCGGCAGCATGCGCTATCTTGAGCGTCTCAACCATTGGTGATTGAGTAGAAACAGGAACGTCCTGGCCGCCATAGACGACACTCGGTACAAGACCTTGCTCTCGTAATTTCTTTAGTTTTTTACCTTGAAGCTCTCGCTTATCTAATTGCAGACTGAGTTTATCTCCCATCTCTCTCCCTTTCTTAGTGGATACCTTTACGGAAATAGTTAATCATTTAATTGTATCAGAAATTGACCTGTTATACTAGTAGTGAACATGGAAGCGCTTCTCAATTTTATCGTCGAATTTGGCTGGTTGGCAGTCCTCATCGTTATCTTTGCCGAGTCCGGCCTGATGGTTGGTTTTTTCTTACCTGGCGACAGCCTGCTGTTCGTTGCCGGCACCCTGGTTCAACGTGAAGTATTTCATGTTAACCTCGTCGTCTTTATTGTCTGCCTCATCGTAGCTGCAATCCTTGGCAATAGCACCGGCTACTACCTTGGCAGACGCTTTGGCCGAAAATTATTTCAAAATCCAAATAGTCGTTTCTTCCGTCAAGAGTACCTTGCCCAAGCCGAGGAATTTTATGAAAAAAATGGCTCAAAAACGATAGTACTGGCCATGTTCGTACCGATTGTGCGAGCATTCTCACCCGTGGTTGCTGGTATCGCCCATATGCGTTATCAGACTTTCTTAGCCTTCAATGTGCTCGGGGCAGTCGTCTGGGTATCGTCATTTACGCTGCTCGGCTACTACGCCGGTAGTATTATTCAGAAGCTCGGTATCAATATAGAGCTCGCAACTATTGTTATTGTCTTGCTATCGCTGCTGCCCGGTATTATTCACTTGCTTCAAAAACCTGAGACTCGCGCCAAAGTGCGACACCATGCGAAACGCCTCGTACGCCGTCAAAAGTAGTTGTTAGAGCATCTGCTTTAGATACTGTCCGGTATACGAATCTTTTACTTTCGTAATGGCTTCGGGCGTGCCTTCGGCGACGATGGTACCGCCGGCCAGTCCACCTTCCGGCCCCATGTCGATCACGTGATCGGCGGCCTTGATGACATCGAGGTTGTGCTCAATAATGATCATACTGTTACCGCCCTCAACCAGTTTCTGCAAAATGCCAAGCAGGCGCTTCACGTCGGCGCTGTGGAGCCCAGTAGTTGGCTCGTCTAGAATGTAGAGCGTCTTTCCGGTGGCGCGACGCGACAGCTCGCTAGCGAGTTTGATGCGCTGGGCTTCACCACCACTAAACGTTGTGGCTGGTTGGCCAAGATGAATATAGCCGAGTCCAACATCCACCAGCGTATCGAGCTTGCGAGCGATCGAAGGAATGTTTTCAAAGAATTTTGCGGCTTGCTCCACGGTCATGGCTAGAACATCACTAATAGTCGCGTCCTTGTATTTGATTTCCAGCGCCTCGCGGTTGTAGCGTTTGCCGTGGCAAACATCACAGGTTACGTAGACGTCCGGCAAAAAATGCATTTCGATTTTGATGACGCCATCACCCTGACAATTTTCACAGCGACCGCCCTTCACATTGAAACTAAACCTTCCGGCTTTGTAGCCACGCACATTGGCTTCGGGCGTACCGGCAAATAGCTCACGAATCGGCGTAAAGACGCCGGTGTAGGTGGCTGGGTTGGAACGTGGCGTCCGACCAATCGCTGACTGGTCGATAATAATTGCTTTGTCCAAATGATTAATACCCTCAATGTTTTCGTGTGTCCCCGGCACTGCTTGGGCGCGATGTAGACGAGCCGACAGTTCTTTTGCCAAAATGTCATTGACTAAGGTTGACTTGCCCGAACCCGATACGCCGCTGACGACCGTAATGACGCCAAGTGGAAAAGCCACGTCAATATTCTTAAGGTTGTTTTCGCTGGCGCCGCGAACGATCAGCCGTCGATCGGCGTTGATGGCTCGTCGTTTCTTGGGTGTGTCGATTTTTTCAAGTCCGCTCAGATATCGGCCTGTCAGGCTATTTTTGTTGGCCGCTACTTCGGCTGGAGAACCAGAGGCCATAATTTCACCACCGTGAATACCGGCACCCGGCCCAATGTCGAGTAAATAATCGGCAGCCCGAATTGTATCTTCGTCGTGCTCCACCACAATCACAGTATTGCCCAGGTCGCGCAGGTGCTTTAAGGTCGCAATCAATCGATCATTATCGCGCTGGTGAAGACCGATTGATGGTTCGTCGAGCACGTAGAGCACACCCTGAAGACCCGACCCGATTTGGGTTGCCAAGCGAATACGCTGAGCCTCACCACCCGACAGGGTATTGGCCGCACGGGATAGTTCCAAATAGTTAAGCCCGACATTGCTCATAAAGCTTAACCGGTCGTTGATTTCTTTCATGATCTGACGAGCGATAAATAGCTCCTGATCGGTCAGTTTCAACTTGGTCGTGAATAGATCAAGCGCGTCATCCACACCAAGATTACAAATATCCATAATGTTGAGACCGTGCACGGTGACAGCCAGCACGACTGGCTTCAGGCGCGCACCCTTGCAAGCGTGACACTGGCGCTCACGCATAAACCGCTCGATATCTTTTCGCATAAATTCACTATCGGTTTCTTTGTGGCGTCGTTCGAGGTTTGGAATCACACCCTCGTAGGTCGACTCGTAGCTACGGCCGCTGCCAAGTTCCACGGTGTATTTCTGGTTGCCGGTGCCGTAAAGCACTTTTTCGAGATTTTCCGGTGACAGTTCTTTGACTGGTACATGGATGCTAAAGCCGTGCTGCTCGGCTACTTTAGCCAGGCGTTTCATATACCAGGCGTCGCTATTGACGCGGTTGTAGGGTCGAATGGCGCCTTCGGAAATGGTCAGATTGGGGTTAAAGACCAAGCTTGGATCAACTTCCAGGCGACTACCGAGTCCCGTGCAGACGGGGCAGGCACCTTGTGGCGCGTTAAAACTAAACAGTCGTGGTTCGAGCTCGGGGATGTCTTCGTTTGGATGATCGACGCAGGCGTAGCGCTGACTGAAGGTAACAACGTTGTCGGTATCGGCCGTCAAAAGTTCCACCACGCCACCAGCCAGTTCCAGCGATTGCTCGACCGACTGGGTGATGCGACTCAGAATGTCGGCTTTCATAACAATACGGTCGACGACGATTTCAATGTTATGTTTGTAGTTCTTGTCCAGCTCAGGAAATTCATCAAGCGAATATACGACGCTATCAACGCGCGCCCTGGCAAAACCGGCACGGCGATACTGTTCAGGAATATGGGCGAACTCACCTTTTTTGTCTTTTACGATTGGCGCCAGGATAAAGAGCTTGGAGCCTTCTTCAATTTTCATAATCTCATCGATGATGGCCTGCGAGGTGCGACGATTTACCTCCTTACCACAGACTGGGCAGTGCGGTACGCCGACACGGGCAAACAAAAGACGTAGATAGTCATAGATCTCGGTCACTGTCGCGACGGTTGAGCGTGGGTTACGACTGGTTGATTTTTGGTCAATCGAAATCGCCGGGCTCAGTCCCTCGATTTGATCAACGTCTGGCTTTTCCATCAGCCCCAGGAATTGTCGAGCGTAGCTACTGAGACTCTCGACGTAGCGTCGCTGCCCTTCGGCGTAGATAGTATCAAACGCCAGACTCGATTTTCCAGACCCACTGAGGCCGGTAATCACAACTAATTTATCCCGCGGTATCTCAACAGAAATATTTTTTAGGTTGTGCTCACGGGCACCAGTAACTCGTATAACCTCTGACATAGTCAGTCCATTATACGTGTTTTTGGTGTTTTATTCCAGTAGGTAGAAGGATAATGATTATGGTTGCATATATTTGACAAAAGGACTATATTACTGAATAAGATTATATCAGAGGTGTTCAATCCTATGCGCAAAGCCACCATTACTCTCAGCTTAAGCCTTTCCCTACTCATCATCGTAGGGCAGTTTGGCGTGTGGGATTCCCTGCTGCTATTCCTGCTCGTCGGCACTGTTCCTGGCACGAACTTTTCGCTATCCCCCATTGCTATGCTCGTGGGCTTCACCGTCCTTGCCGGAGGCGTTGCACTCGCTATTGCCATCCGGAACGAACCCGCGCCGCAGCCGTCGAAAAAGACACTGCCTAAAAAACGCTACAGTCGCATTTAATCGTCGCTGGCTGGGACAAGACTCTCTGCCCACAGTTGAAGTTCTTGTAGAAGAAAGTTCTTATTTTCGTCACTCGTAGAACCGAGTCGCTGCAACGATCTCATGAAATCTGGTAGTTGCCGGGCGACACGCTGACTGCGCCATTTCTCCCACTCGGCTGACTCGTCTTCGCTCAGTACTCTCGGAAAACTACGAGCCTTATAATGCAGCAACAGTGGTGCCAGACGTTCATCGCTAAAGTCAGGATGATAGTCGGCCAAATCTTGTTCAGGAGTATTTCGTACTGTCTCTACTCGCAACCTATCTCGATCGACCAAGAAGCCGTCGTATAGCTGCGCTTCGGGCTCGATCGATTTTTTAAACTCCGGACGGTTTTCAAACAAACTGCGGATGTTCTCGGCGAAGTGCGGAGCGCTCAGTAAAATTGTCTTGTGTTTTTCAATCGTCGCTTGGTCAAGCTGGATCTTTCCCCAGCCATCCTCTTGGCTCAGAACACCAAGTGGTGCCACGGCCGGCGCACGGTTGTACTGCAGTTCTTTGACTGGCAGCTTTTCAAATCCATCAGCCTGACGCTCTTCCCAGGTCGCATATAATTTCTTCGCCAGGTCCTGCGAAGAAAGGTCAATAAACGCAGTCGGGTCGTAACGTAAGTCGTATACCACCACGTTACCATTCTTTCCCGCCGTCAGCGGAAAGGCCACTGTCGTCTTGTTATACTCAGCGTCGTAGCGCCCGCTGGTATATACAAAAGGTTCTTTTACGTCGAGGTTTACAAGTCGTTTCACCTCATTTTTATCACGCAGTTTGAGCAGGTAATCGTAGAGTTGTGGCTGCTTCTCATGGATCAACTTCGAAATAGCAATGAGCGCCTCCACGTCAGCCAGTGCGTCGTGAGCATTCAGGTGATCGATCCCGTTAACTTTAGTGAGGAGCTCTAGACGGTTGGTGGCTTTGCCCTCTTTGTCGACAGGCCAGACAATCCCGTCGGGTCGAAGTGCTCTGGTCATCCGTACCACATCCAAGATGTCCCAGCGCGAACGACCATCTTTCCACGACCATTCATACGGGTCATAGAAATTACGCCACAGCAGATGACGGATAAATTCGTCGTCAAAACGAATGTTGTTAAAGCCAACCGCGATAGTGTCGGGTGTGAATACTTCCTCGACCAATACTTTCGCAAACTCTGCCTCATTGTAGCCGTCGGCTTGGGTTTGTTGCGGCGTGATACCCGTCACCATGATCGCCTCTGGGCTCGGCAGCGTATCGTCATTTAGTTTTACGAGTAAGTTATATGGATCACCGATAGGCTTGAAATTCATATCGGTACGAATACCGGCAAATTGCATAATCCGCGCATCACGGGCGCTCAGGCCAGAGGTTTCAAGGTCATAGAAGAAATAGGTTTGAGCCATTGTTGTTATTATAGGGTGTATCAGGCTGTTTGCCAAAACCAATCTCTGTTCTTTACCAAAGAACCAAAGTGTCTCTTACTTTTTAATCGTAAAAAGTAACAAAAACTCCTGGACGGCTTCACGACTCTGGAAAAATATCACCACGAGTCTGTTCGTTGTCTCAGTAACTCGTATACACTCAAACACTCTTCG
>Ga0172379_10002120_pt1 | contig 36390 bp, 33 predicted proteins | sample GrowelOW334metaG_FD_119756 | JGI IMG/M metagenome (GOLD analysis project Ga0172379, IMG submission 119756) | Groundwater microbial communities from an aquifer near a municipal landfill in Southern Ontario, Canada - Groundwater well OW334 metaG | ecosystem: Environmental > Aquatic > Deep... | reverse complement strand
TTAAATTAAAAAACAAGGAAGATGAAGAAAGTGTACATTTAACGACCTGGCCCACAAAACCGATTAAGATTTTTTCATTTGGTAAAACAAGAATTCTCGAAGAGATGGAGTCGGTAAGAAAAATCGTTACCCTTGGTCTCGAAGCCAGACAAAAAGCTGGGATAAAGGTTCGTCAGCCACTCGCCCGACTGGAGGTCAAAGATCTTGACTTAGAGAAAGAATTTGTCGAATTAATTAAAGATGAAATTAATGTTAAGGAAGTTGGAGAAAATACAAGCATTGTGGATGTTGTTTCTCTTGATATCGGGATAACCGAAGAATTAAAAATCGAAGGGGAATATCGCGAGCTTGCGCGCGCGCTGCAGGAGATGAGAAAAACCAAGGGCCTTACTCCGAGCGATGTCGTTGTGCTCACTGTCGAGACAGATGACGCAGGCAAAAAACTGATAGAAAAATTTGAAAATGAGATAAAAAAGACGGTATTGGTTTCAAAGATTGAATTTGGGGATAACGTCGGAGGGGAGATAAAGATTGGAGAATTGTTCTTTAAAGTAAACGTTGAGAAATAAATAGTGGCCAAGGGCTTGCTTTTTTCATACGTTGTGGTATAATGTAGAAGGAGGTGACTTATGGCGAAGAAGGTTGTCGCGGACTGCGGAGGATGCCCCAACAAGAAGGGCTGCACCGGGTGCCCCATCGCAAGGAGCTCCAAGGAGGAGCCGGTTCAGTTCAAGGATTTCATTTTCTCCTCGGGGAAAAAGAGACCCCGGTACAAGGCTTCCGCTCCAAGTTCCCCATGAAGAACCTGATGTTCATCGCCATGGCAGGCTACAACCCCAAGGAAGTGACCTGCGTTTACATCGTGTGATCTCAAGGGCCCGCCGGCGACAAGCTGGCGGGCCCTTATTTTGTATTCGTCTTTCTGTGATAAAATATAAAAGTGCATCACATTTATCACACAGAAGGGATAATTCTTGGAAGTAAAAATTTCGGCGAGACCGGAAAATACTATTCTATTTTTACTCGTGATTTGGGGATGATATATGCTTCCGCCCAAGGGGTGCGCAAGCTGTCTTCAAAGTTACGTTTTATTTTACAGGACTTTGCGTATGTAAAAGTTGATTTAGTGCAGGGGAAAGATTTTTGGCGCGTGACGAGCGCGGGGAAGACCAATGCTCTTGAAAATCTTTCCAGGAATCCCGAAACTTTTAAAATCGTTTCCAATATTGCCAATTTGTTAAAAAGACTTTTGGCGGGGGTTGAAAAGAATGAAAGACTTTTTGCGGATTTAGTGAATGGTTTTTCTGTTTTAGAAAACACAAAGAAAAAAGAGGATTTACAAAATATTGAAATGATTATTGTGTTGCGAATTCTTCATAATTTAGGATATATCGGTGGGGGCGAAGTATTACAAAATCTTGTTAAATCACCGTTCGAGGAGAAGCTGATTTTTGAAGTTTCAAAAGCAAGATCTCGTGTCTTGTCTCAAATTAATAAAGCCCTGCGGGAAACCCATTTGTAAATAAAACTAGGGGAAATAGTTTTCTTTTAATTTTGTTTTAATAGATGCTATAATTCTATATATGTCGCTAAATGATGAGAATAAACTTAATAGGATTGAAGATTTAAAAAGTAAGCTTTTTAGAAAAAACTATCAAACTAAAATAAAGCATAGAAATATTTACTCTCACTCATACAGAAAAGAAGTGCCGGATTCTTGGAAAGAAGAGAGCACGGGTGAAATGGGGGCGGGAGAGAAATTTTTTATGAAAACATCCTGGTTTAAAAAATTTTTTATTTTTTCTATAATTTTTTTTGTTTTGACCATCGGGTATGGCGCTTACATTTTTTTTGCCGGGGGAAACGTGGTTTCCAATGACAATATTGATATTTCGATTTTGGGCAATAATTTTACCGCAGGAGGAGAGGATTTGTCACTGATAGTTGGGGTCACAAATAAAAATAATGCTTCCCTTGAATTGGTCGACCTGGTGGCCGAATATCCAAAAGGAGGATCGGCAGATTTGTCTTCTGACACCGAACGCATTCGTGTTTCTCTGGGAACAATTCCAGCTGGGGCGGTGCGTAATGAAAATATAAAAGTGGTACTTTTTGGAGAGCAAGGCAGTGTACGACCAATAAAAATTTCTATTGAGTATCGGGTGGCAGGTTCGAACGCAATTTTTGTTAAAGATAAACTTTTTGAGGTGACGATAAGTTCTACCCCCATAAATCTTTCGGTGGATGCGCCCACTACCATTACTCCAAATCAAGAGATAGTTCTCAAGGTAAAAGAGACGCTTAACTCCACGACAGAAACAGCGAAAGGAGTCCTTCTTTTGGTTGATTATCCTGTCGGTTTTTCTTTTATTAAAGCTGAGCCGGCCCCATCTTCCGGCAACAATGTCTGGAATCTCGGAGATTTAGCCCCCGGGGTAGAACACAACGTGACGATAACAGGCAAAATGATTGATGTTTTTGATGGAGAAGAAAAAACTTTTAATGTTTCAACTGGTTCACAGTCTGATAAGGATAAAAATGTTATCGGGGTTGTTTTCAATGCAATCAAAAGTATGGTAACAGTAAAGAAACCCTTTGTTGATGCGAACTTGTATATAAATGGTATTAGCCAAAGAGAGTACGCCGTAAATACAAAAACACCTATTACTGGAGAGATACGCTATGTGAACAACTTGGATACAAAGATTGAGAGTTTGCGAATCGTGGCGAAGCTTACTGGAAATGCTTTTGACCGGAGGAGTGTAAAGGTTCAAAATGGTTTTTATGATTCGACAAATGACACAATAACCTGGGACCAGAGTTCAAAAGATGCGCTGGGGGAAATTAACCCAGGAGATTCCGGTACTGTTAATTTTTCCATTACACCTCTCACTCTTTACAGTTCGTCAGGTGGAATGCTTTCTGATCCAACGACAAACATCGAAATAGACATTTCCGGCAAACAATCGACGGGTGGTTTTGCTACCACCGAGCTTCAAAATTCGAGCTCGGCGATTGTTCGTACTATTTCTGATGTGGGTTTTTCTGCCAAGGCGCTATATTATTCTGGACCTTTTGTTAATACAGGGCCTATTCCACCGGTAGCAGAAAAAGCCACAACCTATACCATTACCTGGACTCTCTCCAATACTTCGAATAGCATTTCAAAAGTGCAAATAAATTCTACCTTGCCGCCATGGGTAACTTTCTTGGGACAGATTTCTCCATCGGGAGAGGACCTGGTTTACAATTCCTCTACGAAGGGAATTGTCTGGAACGTAGATAGGATACCGAGGGGTACGGGGATTACCACTGCCGCGAGAAGTGTTTCTTTTCAGGTTTCTTTTACTCCCTCGCTTTCTCAGGTTGATTCAGACCCCCCAATTATTATAAATGATGCTATTTTGACTGGTCACGATGATTTTGCTAATGTAGATGTGAAGGTTAATAAAATAAATTTGAGCACGAGACTAAATGATGACCCCATGTTTCCCGCCAACGGGGGTCAAGTCGTAGCTCCATAAAATGGCCGAAAAAAACAAAAAGGAAAATGAAAAAAATGATTTAATGGAGAAAATAGTTTCCCTTTGCAAAAGACGCGGGTTTATTTTCCAAGGCTCGGAAATATACGGCGGTCTTGCTGGGACTTATGACTATGGTCCTCTCGGTTCCTTATTAAAAAAGAACATAGAAGATTCATGGATAGATTATTTTGTACGTAGCAAAGAAAATATTTATTTAATAGATACACCCATCTTAATGCATCCAAGAGTCTGGGAGGCTTCAGGACACGTAGAAAACTTCGTGGACCCTGTTTCAAAATGCAAATCTTGCGGGCATAGTTTTCGTTTCGATCAAATAGAAAACAAAAAAGTTTGTCCAGATTGTGGTGGTAAACTAAGTAGCCCAAACAACTTTAACTTAATGCTTGAAACGAGAATGGGAGCATCAGAAGAAACAGCAATTAAAACTTACTTGAGGCCAGAAGAAGCTCAAAGTATGTTTGTTGATTTTAAAAATGTTTTGCAATCATTGTCTCCGAAAATACCTTTTGGGATAGCGCAGATTGGTAAGGCATTTAGAAATGAAATAACCCCTAGAGATTTTATATATAGATTACGAGAATTTGAAATAATGGAATTTGAATATTTTATTCACCCCAATGCTCCTTGGGAATCTTATTTTGATAATTTTTTGTTAGAACAAAAAGAATGGCTTTCAAGGGTTGGTGTTGATGTAAAAAAACTTCATCCATTTGAACATCCAAAAGAAGGACGAGCTCACTATAGTATTAAAACGGTAGATTTAGAATTTGAATATCCATTTGGGATTAAGGAGTTGACTGGTTTATCACACAGAGGAGATTATGACTTAAAGAGACATCAAGAATTTTCTGGTGAAAAGATGGAAGTATTAGATGAAGCAACAGGGGAAAAATTTGTACCACACGTCATAGAGCCCACTATCAGTATAGATAGAGCAATACTTGCTTTGTTTTGTTCAGCTTACAGAGAAGAGGGGGAGGGAGATAATATGCGAGTCTATTTAAAATTACCTCCGTCGATTGCTCCGTATAAGGCATCTGTTTCTCCTTTGTTGAAAAATAAACCAGAACTTGTTTCTTACGCAAAAAATATTTTTACAGAATTAAAAAAGGAATTTGGGTGGGTGGCCTGGGATGATAATGGCAATATCGGCAAACGCTATCGAAGGCAGGATGAGATAGGTACACCGTTTTGTATTGTGGTTGATTTCGATACACTGACTGACGATGCGGTGACCGTGCGGGACAGAGATACCGGAGAACAGGAAAGAGTAAAAGTTTCTGAACTGAAAAATTATATAAAAGAAAAAATAAGTTAAATATAAGGATGAAGTCAAGATGAAATTCAGTAAAAAAGTTTTAAAGAATGGTCTACGAGTTGTGGTTGTGCCGATGAAGGATAATCCGACGGCGACTGTGCTCGTGCTTGTGGAAGCAGGTTCTAAATATGAAGAGAAAAAGGTGAATGGGATTTCACACTTTTTGGAGCATATGTGCTTTAAGGGTACGACTAAAAGACCAAAAGCCATAGATATTTCAAAAGAATTAGACAATTTGGGTTCTCAATATAATGCTTTTACCGCGCAAGAATATACAGGATATTATGCGAAATCCGACGCGAAGCATTTTCATAAAATTTTTGATGTTGTTTCCGATATTTATTTGAATTCTACTTTTCCGGAAACTGAAATGGAGAAAGAGAAAGGTGTAATTATCGAAGAAATAAATATGTATGAAGACATGCCTCAGAGGCATGTGCAGGATTTGATAATGGAGCTTCTCTATGGGAATCAGCCAGCAGGGTGGAATATTGCCGGGGAGAAGAAAAATATTTTAAAAATGAAACGAGACGATTTCATAAGTTACAAAAAACAACATTATTTACCGGAGGCCACTGTACTTGTCGTGGCGGGGAAGGTGACAGAGGGGGAGGTGATGCGAGGGGTGAACAAAATTTTCGGAAAAATCCCGAGGGGCAAGAAGACAGGCAAAACCAAAGTAAAAGAAGTCCAGAAGAGGCCGGAAGTCCTGGTAAATTTCAAAAAAACGGACCAAACACATTTTGTCCTAGGGGTACGCACTTATGGACTATTTAATAAAAAAAATGCTGCACTCGCAGTTTTAGGCGGTGTCCTGGGCGGGGGGATGAGTTCCAGACTTTTTCAGAAACTTCGTGAGGAGATGGGCGTTGGATATTATGTGCGCGCATACAATGATGCTTATACCGACCATGGATTCTTTCAGGTCTCAGCCGGGGTAGACAATAAAAGAATAGAAGAAGTAATCAGGGCGGTCCTTTTTGAATGCAATAAGTTGAAAAATGAAAAAGTAAGTGAGGAAGAATTGAATAAAGTAAAAGAATATTTGACAGGCAACATGAAGCTTTCTCTGGAATCGAGTGACGACATCGCAAACTTTTACGGCGGGCAAGAACTTTTGAAACGCGAATTGAAAAATGCTGAAGAAAAAGCGAAAGAAATACGCAAAGTGACTGTAAGTGAAATACAAAAACTAGCCAAAGATATTTTTAAAAACAATAAACTTAATTTAGCTCTCATCGGACCATTTAAAGATAAAAATAAATTTTCCAAAATACTGAAGTTCTAATTTTTCGAATTTATCTTATTTGTGTTATTATACCTACATGGTTGAAGGCAAAAATGTCACTCATATTTCCATCACTACCGGCACGATGCTTCGGGTCGTTTTGGTCGTTGTGGCCGTGTTTTTTATCTGGTTTTTGCGGGATTTGGTTTTGGTCATTCTGACGGCCATCGTGGCTGCTTCCTTCATAGATTCCTCGGTGCATCATTTCCTGAAGGTGGGAATTAATAGAATTTTCGGGATTATTATTATTTATGCCGTATCGCTCCTGTCTTTGTTCGCGGTTTTTTACCTATTTGCTCCGCTCCTCATCACTGAAATTTATAATTTTTCCAACTTTGCTTCGACCTATCTTCCGAATGTTGCTTTTCTAAATTATTTCCAGAGTGAGGCCTTCTCCGGAGCCAAGGACATCGTCAGCGCCCTTTCTGGGCATCTTTCTGTTTCTGGGCTTTTATCTGTTTCGAGCGCGTTTATTACAAATCTTTCTGGTGGTTTTTTCCAAATCCTTTCTGTTGCCTTCGGAAGTATTTTCAATTTTATTTTGATTATCATTCTTTCCTTTTATCTTTCGATTCAAGAGAAAGGCATCGAAAATTTTCTCAAGATTATTGTTCCGATAGAGTATGAAGAATATGCCGTAGATTTGTGGGCGCGTTCCAGTCACAAGATCGGCTTGTGGGTCAGGGGGCAGATGTTGGTGGGCCTCGTCGTCGGTGTTCTCATTTATCTCATTCTCGCGCTTCTCGGGGTGGAATATGCTTTTCTTCTGGCCATTATCGCCGGAATAATGGAAATGGTTCCTTATGGGATTTGGGTTGCTTTTGTTCCCGCTTTTGCCTTTTCTTATGTTTCGAGTGGACTTTCAAGCGCGCTCATGGTTACAGGCGCTTATCTCATTGTTCATCAATTTGAAGTCTTCCTTTTCGCTCCGCTTATCATAAAAAAGGCGGTGGGGCTTTCCCCTATTGTAATAATCCTCTCTGTTGTTGTCGGTTTTGAATTAGGGGGGTTCTGGGGGGCCATCCTTTCCATTCCCGTGTCAGTCGTTATGATGGAATATTTAAATGACATGGAGAAAGATAAAATTTTAGCCAGGACAAACATTAAACAATAAATGGAAAAAAATAGTTTTTACATTACGACCACTCTCCCATACGTAAATGCCGATTTGCATTTGGGGCATGCGCTTGAGTTCGTGCGGGCAGACGTCATTGCGCGTTATGAAAAGTTGCAAGGCTTTGAAGTTTTTTTTAACACCGGTACGGATGAGCACGGAATGAAAATTTTTGAGAAAGCCGCTTCCCTGGGAGAGGATCCGCAAGAATTCGTAGATGAAAGTTTTTCAAAATTCAAAGAGTCGGTAAAGATTTTCGGAATGGATGAGGAGATTTTGCATTTCGTTCGTACCACGGACGAACACCACGTAGCCGCGGCACAGGAATTCTGGAAACGGGTGAGTGATAACGGATATATTTACAAAAAAAATTATGAAGCGAAATACTGCGTAGGTTGCGAAGAGACCAAAAGCGATTCCGAGCTGGTGAACGGGGAATGTCCGATTCATCCGGGCCGCCCACTCGAAATTATCGCTGAAGAGAATTATTTTTTCAAATATAGCGCCTTCGGGGACAAACTTTTAAAATTTTATGAAGAAAATCCAAATTTTGTCATTCCGGATTTTCGTTTCAATGAAATCAAGGCCTTCATTTCTCGTGGTTTGCAAGATTTTTCCATCTCTCGCTTGAAAACTAAAATGCCCTGGGGTATAGCGGTGCCGGGCGACGAGAAGCATGTGATGTATGTGTGGTTCGATGCGCTCACGAATTATATTTCTACCCTTGGTTGGCCCGAAGATAAGGAAAATTTTGAAAAATATTGGGTGCGGGGAAGCCCCACTCAGTATTGCGGAAAGGACAATCTGAGATTCCAGTCCGCGATGTGGCAAGCAATGCTCATGGCAGCTGACCTTCCAAATTCGCACCAAATCATCATCAATGGCTTTATCACAGCCGGAGAGGGGATAAAAATGTCCAAAACCTTAGGGAATGTATCTGACCCGAAAGAAATAGTCGCCGAGTATGGCACCGATGCGCTCCGCTATTTTCTTTTGCGTGAAATTTCTTCTTTTGAAGATAGCCCGTTTACCCTGGAGCGTTTCAAAGAAGCTTATAATTCAGGGCTGGCTAATGGGCTGGGGAATTTATCCTCTCGGATTCTTACTTTGTCCGAGAAATATTTGGAAAAATGTCCGGAGCTTCCGGAGAAACCTGACTTCGGCGAATACGCTCTGTTCCTCGAAAAATTCGATATTCAAAAGGCCACGAATCATGTTTGGGATAAAATAGGTGAGTTGGATAGATTTATTCAAGAAACCGAACCATTTAAAGTAATAAAAGTAGATGAAAAGAAAGGAAAGGAATTAATTTCAGACATGGTCGTTCGTTTATACGAAATAGCCGAAATGTTGAACCCACTAATGCCCGAGACGTCCGAGAAAATAAAAAAACTAATCAGAGAAAACAAAAAACCCGAAAAACCTCTATTTTTGAGAAAAGAATAAGATATGGTAAAAAATATCTTCAAAAACGATAAATATAAAAAAGCGAGAGAGGGATATTCTCGGATGTTGGATATCTCGTGCGAGAAATGTGGTAAGCATATTTGTTTTTATCAAAAAGACGGACCAGGAAATTTGAGACGCATGTATATAGATAGAATTATTAAACCAAAAGTATCTTTGCAAAAGAATAATCTTTCCTGTTCAAATAAACATATTTTAGGAATCAAAATAATATATAAAAAAGAACAAAGACCTGCATTTCGCCTTTTTGTCGATGCCATAAAGAAAAAAATAGTTAAAGTAGGATAACAAATTTATGCCAAAATATATTGATATACATAGCCATGTAAATTTTAAAGTTTTTGACGAAGATAGGGACGAGGTGATTAAGCGCGCCCTGGGTGGTGATACCTGGGTGATCAATGCCGGCACCCAAATAGATACCTCGAAGAAGGCAGTAGAAATGGCGCATCAATACAAAGAAGGTGTATACGCTGCGATAGGGCTTCACCCGATACACACAAGTGCTTCGTACCATGACGAAAAAGAACTCGGGGAAGGTGGCAAAGAATTCGCTTCTCGTGGAGAAATTTTTGATAAAAATGTTTATCGAGAGCTTTTGAAAGATATAAAGGTTGTGGCGATAGGGGAATGCGGACTTGATTATTACCGCACCGAGCCGGAGTCAATTGAAAAACAAAAGAGAACTTTTATTGAGCAGATAGAACTGGCAAACGAATTTGATAAGCCCCTAGTCATTCATGTAAGAAATGACTATGAGAAGAAGGAGAGAAATGCGTATAACGATACGCTGGAAATTTTAAAACAGCATGCGAAAGTGAAAGGAGTAATTCATTTTTTTGAGGGTGATTTGAAAAATGCCGAAGATTTCACTGTTTTTGGTTTTATGATTTCTTTTACCGGGGTTATTACTTATCCCCCGAAGAAAAATGGAAGAAATTGCGATTACGAAACTATAATAAAAAATATCCCCCTAGATATGATTCTGACCGACACGGATGCTCCATATTTGGCACCTATGCCACACCGAGGCAAGCGTAATGAGCCTGTCTATATAAAAGAAGTCGTTAAAAAAATCGCCGAGATAAAAAATTTGCCTGAAGAGGAAGTGGCGAGAGCAATTGTGGAAAATGCCAGGCGACTTTTTAAAATTTAGGACTTCACCCCCACACTTATTTTATCTAAAATAAGTGTGGGGGTTTACTTTTTAAGGCCTTTTTGTTAGTATAAAACACATGTCAGTAAGCGAAAATAACAGCGAAATTAAAAACGGAAACGAAATGGAGGCGGATATAAATTCCAGGGTTTATGAACTCGGGTATCTTTTGGTGCCTACCATAACGGAAGAGAATTTGCCTGTTGTTTATGGTAATCTCAAAGAACTTGTCGCTTCTCTGGGGGGTATTTATGTTTCCGATGACATGCCGAAGATGATAAACCTCGCTTATGCGATGACCAAGGTTGTGTCCAACATTCGCAACAAATTCAAGACTGCGTATTTCGGTTGGATTAAATTCACCATGGATTCCGATAAAGTTTTGGAATTAAAAAAGAAATTGGATCTCGACCCTAATATGGTTAGATTTTTGATATTAAAGACAGTTAAAGAGAACACCATTGCGGCGAAAAGATTTGTTCGTAGTGAAAATCACCGCAGGCCAATGGCCAGGAAAACCGATAGCAGCGAGCCGGCTACCCCGATAAACAAAGAAGAAATCGACAAAGAAATCGATGCTTTAGTCGAAGCCTAAATTATTTTTAAAATAAAAAATTATGTATTTAAACAAAGCAATTGTAATAGGAAATCTTACCCGCGACCCGGAGCTTCGTTCTCTTCCGTCCGGCATAAAGGTTTGCACCTTCTCTCTCGCTACGAACCGTGTCTGGAAAGATAAAAATGGCGCGCGTCAAGAATCTACCGATTATCACAATGTCGTAGTTTTCGGACGCCAGGCAGAAACGGTTGCTCAATATATGAAAAAAGGAAGCTCCATTTTAGTTGAAGGCAGAATGCAGACCAGGAGCTGGGATGACAAGACGAGTGGGGAGAAGAAATATCGCACAGAGATAGTCGCCGATCGCACTCAGTTTGGCCCGAAGGGAAGTGGTGCGAGCGCGGGTGGGACAAATAGTGTCGGCTCGAAAGCCCCGGCCGCCGAAGGAGAAGTCGACGCGATAGAGTACCCCGAAGAAGATATTAGCCCGGAAGACATTCCATTTTAATTAATAATAAAGTCGCGCCAATATTGACGGTTGCGCGACATGATTTCGCAAAATCACATGAAACAAGATTATTTTTCAGCCAACAACATTAAATATATAGACTATAAGGATATAGAAATTCTAAAAAAGTTTTTGAATCCAAATGGTAAAATAGTAAGTCATAAAAGAACCGGAGTGACTTCTAAAAATCAGCGCGCCCTAGCTTCCGCAGTGAAGCATGCAAGATTTTTGGGACTGCTTCCTTTTGTTGTTAAATAGGTTCCCACAAAAAATTTTTGAAACTGCGCCCTCGGAGTCATGAAGACAGGGGACCCACACGTTTCTTAAATTTTTTGTCGGAACCTTATTTTTATAAGTATTTAAATATATATTTATGTCACAACTTCAATACAACGAAATTCGAGAAAAGAAAATAATCATTCACAATGATGAGCCTTGTGAGGTGGTGGAGTCTCATGTCGCCCGCACCCAGCAACGCAAACCACAAAACCAGGTCAAATTACGAAGCTTAATTTCCGGCAAAGTTTTTCCTGCCACTTTTCATGTTTCCGAGTCGGCAGACGAAGCGGATATTTCAAAAAAGGAAATTACTTTTTTATATGAAAATAGGGGAGAGTATTGGTTTTGCGACCCGGAAGACAAGAGCAACAGATTTAAATTGAGCGAAGCTTTGATCGGAAACGCCGGCAAATTTTTGAAGCAAAATGGGAATGTCACTGCGCTCGTTTGGGACAATGACGGAGAGGAAGTGACTATTAAACTTAGTTTGCCCATCAAAATGGAATTTAAAGTAAAAGAAGCTCCGCCGGCTGTCCGCGGTGATACCTCTAAGTCAGGCAATAAAATCATTACCCTCGAGAACGGTGCTACCCTGAATGCTCCGATGTTCATCAGTGAAGGGGATACCGTCCGCGTAAACACCGAGACAGGAGAATACGTAGAGCGAGCGTAATTTAAAACAAAACACCTTTTCTTGGGTACGGATTTTTTGAAGCTTAAAAAATCCTGAAGTTTTCGCGCCGTCGCGCTCAAAACCCCCAGAAAAGGTGTTTTGTTTTTTAGGTTAAACTTCTTCCGCGAATTTTTTGCGGACTTGTCCGCCAAAGCTATAAAAAGTAATCTCCTAGCTTTCCTCTTGAAAGCATCGGCGGATCTCTTTTAGAATCTGGTCGGCGATTTTCTTGTTCTCTTTTAGGAAGGTGCGAGTGGAATCATAGCCCACACCGAGCTTCACTTTCTCCGCTTTTTCGCCACTCGGTGTGTAGAAATATGAGTTACCACTTTTTTCTATAATTTTGAATTTCTCACCGAGCGCCATGATTTCTCCCTCTTTGGAAATGCCTTCATTGTAAATGATGTCGAATTCTGTTTGTTTGAACGGAGCGGCGACTTTATTTTTTACTACTTTTACGCGAGTGCGCGAGCCGACGACTTCTTCGCCTTTCTTTATTTGGGCGATTTTGCGTATATCTAGGCGGACAGAGGTGTAAAATTTAAGCGCTTTTCCTCCCGGGGTGGTCTCCGGGTTGCCGAACATTACCCCGATTTGCATGCGAATCTGGTTGATAAAAATCACCACTGTCTTTGATCTGGCGACGATGGCAGTAAGTTTGCGAAGGGCCTGGGACATGAGGCGCGCCTGTTTACCCACGTGATATGCCCCCATATCTCCCTCGATTTCATCCTTCGGGGTTAGGGCGGCGACAGAATCCACTACGATAACGTCAATTTTACCGGTGCGAACTAAGCTCTCCACTATTTCGAGCGCTTGCTCGCCATTGTCCGGTTGGGAAATGAGCAGGTCGTTGATATTTACTCCGAGTTTTTTTGTATAGTCGGGGTCCATAGCGTGTTCGGCATCTATGTATGCACAAACTCCGCCCAATTTTTGCGCTTCCGCGACGATGTGCAGGGAGAGGGTAGTCTTTCCGGAAGATTCCGGTCCAAAGATTTCAATAATTCTACCGCGTGGTATTCCGCCGATGCCGAGTGCCATATCGAGACCGATAGAACCGGTGGGGATGACGCTAATGTTCACTTTCGGCGAGTCGCCGAATTTCAGAATTGCGCCTTCTCCGAATTTTGTTTGGATAGCTTTTAAAGTATCATCCAACGTCGATGACCCACTCTCTGCTTTCGTTTCTTTTTTCTTTGCCATGTGATTTTGCGAAATCACGCCGCGCAATCGTCAATATTAGCGTGGCGTATTTTCTTTATATATTAACTTATAATTTTTTTCATCCACACACCCGAACTTATCGACGGCTTTGATATTGATTATATTATACCCGGGGAGGAGCGCAATCGTTTCGTTGAAATCTCCTCCTCCGCTTACAGATATTTCTCTCCCGCCTAGGGTCAAATTTATGGCATTTCTTGCATTGCCGGTTATTTCAAAAACACTATCTGTGACAACGGTGCCGTCTGTCAGGTTTACGTTATTTATTTTTATTCCAAAGACTAAATCTTTAGAAACGAAAAAAGCGTAAATGATTATCAGAATAAAAAAAACAGAAAATCCGGCTATTTTGATTATTTTTTTTGCATTTTGATTCATGTTTTTTTTAAAATAGGAATTGCTTTTGTGAATGGTCTGGCCGGGGTAGGGGACCCGGAGAACCGAGGACCTGAACAAAAGCAATTCCTATTGCTAAATTATATTTTCTCCATTCTCGGTTCGTTCAATCTTTTCCAGCACTTCTCTCGGTTTCGCGCCGTCTCCGGGGCCGATTACTCCACGTTCTTCTAGTTTGTCCATCAATCTGGCGGCCCTGGCATATCCGAGTTTCAGTTTTCTCTGCAAGTAGGAAGTGGACGCTTTTCCTGCTTCCATCACGCAGGCGCGGGCTTCTTCATACATTTCGTCATCATCGTCTTCCTCGTCATCATCCAAGGTGCTTTCAAAAATGCTTTTATCCGCCGAGATGGACCCAGCCGTCAAGGTAATTTCTTCAGACACCTCGTCTCTGTACGCGTCCGCTAAATATTTTACCACTTTTTTAACTTCTCCTTCTGAAATGAAAGCACTTTGTAGGCGTTCCGGCTGAGCATCACCCGAAGAATAGAGCATATCTCCGGCGCCCAAGAGTTTTTCTGCTCCGCCGGCATCTAATATGGTGCGGGAATCAATCTGTGAGGAAACTTTGAGCGCTACACGGGCAGGAATGTTCGCCTTGATGAGTCCGGTGATGACGTTTACTTCCGGGCGTTGGGTAGAGAGGATGAGGTGGATACCGACGGCTCGGGACATTTGCGCGAGGCGGACGATGGCGGCTTCGAGCTCTCTAGGATAAGTGCTCATAATATCTGCCAATTCGTCAATAATAATAACGATATAAGGCAAACGGTCTATGCTTTTTGTATTGTCTTCATCTTTGCCGGCTTGCCCCGTACCGAGCTTGCTCTGGTTCGGGGTTTTCTTTGGATTTTTGTCAAAAACGTTTTTATGATAAGACTCGATGTCTCGGACAGATTCTGCCTCCAATATGTCATAACGTCTATCCATTTCTTTGGCCGCCCATTTGAGCGCCAGAATGGTCTTTTTCGCCTCGGTTATTACCGGAGTCAAAAGATGCGGGATGTTGTTATAAAGGGTGAGCTCTACTCGTTTCGGGTCTATCAGGATAAGTTTCAAATCATCCGGTCCATTGCGGTACAAGAGGGAAGTAATCATCGAGTGAATAGTCACCGATTTCCCTGACCCAGTCGTCCCGGCGACCAGGATGTGTGGCATTTTCGCCAAATTGCCGAAGACTGCTCTGCCGGAAATGTTGCGACCGAGAGCGGTGGTGAGTGGTTTGGAAGAATTTGTAAATTTCTCATCGGAGAGGAGGGTCGCGAGTCCGACGATTGATTTTGATTTGTTTGGAATTTCAATTCCGACCAAAGATTTTCCCGGGATTGGTGCTTCGATGCGGATAGGGTGCGCGGCGAGAGAAAGGGCGAGGTCATTCTGCAAGCCCACGATACGCGAGAGCTTTACCCCCTCGGCTGGCTTCAAGGCATAACGAGTGACCGTCGGCCCAATGGTGATTTCATCCATTTCTACTTCAATGCCGAAGTTTGCGAGCGTGCGTTTGATGATATTCGCATTGGCCTTGATGTCTCCGGTATTCGGTTTACCCTTGTCTTCCTCGAGGAGAGAGAGGGGAGGAGGCACATACGAGCCTAGATTGCTTCTCATTTTTTTAATCGGCATTTCTTCTTCTGGTTCAGCAGAACCATTCCGAGCGCCGAGGGATTCATCCTTCTTTTTTCCAACTCCGAAAGCATTTTTGATTTTATCGCCAGTTGTTTCTTTGTTCTCCTCCGGTTCCGGGATTGATTTTTCTACTTCAGCCACCTCCGCTTCATTCAATGAAAGGGGGGCTTCTTTCTTTTTCGCGAAAAATGACCAAATCTTTTTTAAAAAGGGTAGCAAATTTGGTTTTACATCAAACATTACTAAAATAGAAATTATTAAAATTGCTCCGAGGAATACTTGGCTCGCGTATATGTCGAAAAGGGAAACGAGGGGGGTGGAGAGGACTCTACCCAGAAATCCGCCCGCATGCGTGTCCGAGGCGTTATCTATCATGCCCAAACTGGAAAGTAAAAACATTATACCGGAGGCGGTGCGGGTCCAGCCGATATCCGGTACCTCCGATTTAATGAAAGAGATTCCGAGTAGGATAAAGAGAGAAGGGAGGAGCACATAGCCGACACCGAGCAAGAGGTAAAGTTTCTCGTAAACGAAAACCCCGGCCTTGCCGGCGATTTCGAAATAAGCCATCAAAAAAAATATTGCGAGAACGAAAAACACCACTGCGATAATTCCATGCTTGGTTTCGGTCTTTAGTCCAGCCGGAATTTTTTTATCACTTTTATAACTTTTCTCACTTCTTTTCCCGTTTCCATTTTTTGCCATATAAAAACATTTTAACACAATTTAATTTTTTTTTCGCCTTGCCCCCGAGAGCATGGTTGTTACTAAAATACAGACTACGGAGCGCGACGGCGCGAGTCCTGAGAAATTTCTTAGCAAAGAAATATTCGTGCTGTATTTTAGTAATAAGCATGCTTTTTAGCATAAAAAGTAATAAGCAATTTTTATCAAGACACCCATAATTTCCTGCTGGAAATTTGCTATGCTCGGGCCGCCGCCCTGCGCAAGTCTTGCTAAAAACTCTTATTACTTTTTACTTTGAACAACTTGCATTTTAATCTGTCCTATACCCGCACACTTAAGGACTTGCAATAAGTGCGCGGGTGTATATAATGGACAGATGTTTAGAGAAGAAAAAAATCTTAAGGACTTCTCTGCCACGAACCAGGGCGTAGCCGTAAAGGACAGCCCCCTGGTCGTCTCCTATGCAAAGACGAACAAGCTTGTCACTGCGCTATATATGGTAACGGACATTATAGACAAAGACGAGCCGTTAAGAAATAAATTAAGGACATTGGGCACAGAAATCGTCTCGGACATGAATTCTTCCCCTGCGAATGCTTGCAGTAAAATCTCCGAAATCATGTCCTTTTTAGACATTGCTTCGACCATAAACATCATTTCTCCCATGAACAGTGGTATTTTGAAAAAAGAGTTTTCGGAACTAGATCAAGCGATAAAAGAATCCGTTGATGGCGTTATAAATACAAAGAGGCAGATAAGTCTGGCAGAATTTTTTATTGAGGAATTACCCGACGAGATAGAGATAGAGAGAGGGGGACAAAGCAAACCTATCGGACACGCGCCCTATGCCAGGATCGGTGTTCAGAAAGGGAGTACCCTCCTCAAAGCAATCAAAAACATGTCCGTTAGAATGCCTGCCCAGTATGAAGCCGGAGGCTTTCGTTCGGGGTCCGATAGAAAGCCAGTCCAGACAAGCGCTGGAGATTTTAATATATTGAAAAAACAAAGACGCTCAGAGATAAGCGAGTCTATCCAAAAAAACGGGGGTGGCGCCACCATAACGGACATCAAGAATAGCGCATCGGGTTCACTAATTTCCTGCGGGGAAAAGACCTTGCAAAGGGAGCTCATTTCTATGGTAAAGGACGGTGTCCTTAAGAAAACGGGGGAGAAACGCTGGAGTAAATATTTCCTCGTCGGTAGGGTTTCCTAGCCCCCTTTTTGTCTTTTGGTGGCGCTCGGGGTGGGTTGCATTGTGTTTCAAAATATGCGAATATATAGGGATGGATACTTCTTTCGTTTCTTGACGAAAGAGCCAAATTTGAAAAAAGCTTTTCGCTTTGAAAAAATTTGGTAGTTATCCACATAATATATTGCAATGTATTTTTGGGATATATTATAATGTTCTTGTGGTTACAGAGGACGCAAAGTTTGCGCGCTTCGTTTCTGCAAAGATATTTGTTTTCACTTTTATTTTGTTTGAAATTTCGTCGAAAAAATTTCAAAGAAGATGAAGCGGAAATAAATGCCCATTGAAAACTGAATAGTCCCGAGAGAATTTCTCGAGGGATAGAATTTGTTTTCAATGTTAGTTTATCTCTGTTCATTATTTATCCATCTGCCCCATTATTAACAATTATAAGTTTATTGGCGGATGAAAATAATGATAGGAAAAGTACGCTTTTAGTTTTGCCACCGCCTCGGCGGGGCAAGTCGAAACTAATTAATGGCGTAAAGTCCGGCGGTAAAATTTTAAAAGAATTTTATTGCAGGATGCAATTAGAAAAAAATTATGAGTAATTTATTAAAATCAAAATTCATTATTGGATTTATGATGGTTGCAGTTTTGTTTGTCGGAGCTATGACTCTTACCACAAAACATGCCGCTGCCCAGCAAGCAGACGTAACAGCATCTGACATTCAGTATGCTGCGACTGTTCGCCAAGGTAGCACAGGACAAGCTGTCTTGATTTGGCAGAAATTTCTTAACAACTACAGCTCTGCTAACTTAGTTGCCGACGGCAACTTCGGACCATTGACTGCAGCTGCTGGAAAAATTTGGCAGGCCTCAAGAAGTTTGACTGCGGACGGTGTTTTCGGTCCAATGTCCAGAACTTCCGCTGTAGCTCAAATCAATTCAGGTGTTGTTAATCCAGGTCCAGGTACTTTCCCAGCAGGCTGTTCTTCAGCTTCAGGATACAGTACAACCACTGGTGATCCATGTTCAACAAGTCTTCCAGCAGGATGTGTCTCAACCTCAGGTTACAGTCCAACTACTGGCGACAAGTGTGATAGTGGTTCAACCTCAGGAGCTTTGGAAGGTGGAGCAGGAAGCATTGTTGTAACTCAAACATCAACTGATGTAGAAAATCCTGTTATCGAAAGTCAATCAACTAAAGTTCTTGGTTTCAAACTAGAAGCTTCAGGTTCTGACGTTTCTATGACAAACCTTAAGCTTACCTTGGAAAATACTGGTGCCCCAGCTAGCCCTTATCGTCTTACTAACTACATTGATAGTGTAGACATCTACATGGGCGACGAGAAAGTCGGCTCAGCTGATGCTTCTGACTTCTCAAAGAACGGATACGTATACACAAAGAGCGTTGCTCTTAGTGATGCAGTCGTTCGAATGGGAGCTAGCCATAAAGCTACCTTCTATGTTGTTCTAAATGCTGTTTCCAGCATTGATAGTGCGAATATGACTGGTGGTGCTGATCCTGCAACCTTCGATGTTACTGTTGACAATTACCGCTACACGGATGCAACAGGAATTATCATCGTTGAAAGCGATCCTATCACTGAAACCGGAGTTACTTTTGATAGTTTAGTTAATGCAGGAGATGTTAAATTAACTATCTCAAAAGGTACTGGAAATCCAGTAGAAGGAACTGTACAAATTTCAAACACTGGCGCAACATCTGATATCAAAATGCTTGAATTCAAACTCAAAGCAACTGGTTCAGATTTGTCCTTTGACCAAATCTCTTTCGCTACGGATGCAGTCACAACTCCTGATGGTCCTATCGCTGACATGATCCAAGGCCTAGAGCTTAGAAAAGGTTCAGATGTATTAGCTTCTGATCCTGTCTTCTATGACGTTGGTGATGCAGTTGAAGCAACCACCAGTGCTGTTACTTATACAAAGTTCTTGCTAGATGATACCTACACAATCAACGAGGGAGACACAGACACCTTTGTTGTTTATGCAAAAATTGCTGATATCACAGACTTTACTGCAGGAAGCCTGAAGTTAAGTCTATTAGATACAGGAATTGCACCAGAAGATACAAATGGTGACATAGTTACTGATTTTGCTGGTTCAGCAGTCGGTACTATTCAAACATTCTCAGCTTCTGGAGCCGTGATAGATGGTTACAATTGGGTAGTTAATTCTACTGGTACAATGATTGATTTCTTCTTTACTGTTGATAACAGTGCTGGAGATAACAACTTTGATGTTGTTACCGCAGATATTAACGATGAAATTGTAGCAGGAAGTACAGCTGTTGTTGTAGAAGGTGCTACATATATAACTGACATAAAGGGAACAGTATCGAGCTACAGTGGTGATGTTGCAGTTGGAACTCCTTCAACGAAATTCACTGTTGTGGTTGGTGATACTACAACCTTCCGAGTTCGTTATAGTCTAGGTAGCGCAGTAGCAGTTCCTGTTGATTCTACAGATAACGGTTTGTGGTTAGAGCTTAAGGTTAACTCAGTAGCTGGTGAAACAGTACCTACTACTAAAGTAAACTCTCCTACAGCAACCGTTAATCTTTAATCTATTTAGGAATTTATCTTAGATAAATTATTGAAACTCTTGGTTAATACGCCTTAAAAGGTATTCTCGTTATCTAAAGTATAGTTTCCCTCATGTTCAGACATAGAGTTGGATAACCGAACTTTGATTCGAGTTAAACAAAAAACCACCCTTAATCGGGTGGTTTTTTGTTTTGTCCAGAGTGGGTTGGGGACAAAATCGAAATAAGGCATATCAAATAGTTGTCTTAATCGTATCAAAATGATATGATTAGGGGGTTAAAATGATACGATTATGAATAAGTTGAACAATAGACAACTCAATATCTTAGAGAAAATAATTCTGAATAAAGATTTTTCTTCCTCAGACGTTTTGGATTTGGTGAATAAAAAACAAAAAGTCTCCTTGATAACGATAAAGCGCGATTTAGACTATCTGACCAATGCTGAGTATTTGAAAAGAAAAGGGAAGGGGCGTTCTACTGTGTATCAGAAAACAATCAAGGGAACTTTGTTTTCTCCGGCCGACCCCTCCGAATATGATAGCCTGGAGCCGGACCAGAGAAAAGGAAGCGATAGCTACAATTTTCGTCTGTTTAAAGAATTTCCGCTTAACATTTTTTCCAGTGACGAAAAGAAAATTCTTGATTCTGCCACGGTTCAATATAAAAAAAAGATTAAAAAAATAACACCGGTAATCCATTCGAAAGAACTGGAACGCTTTATTATTGAATTATCCTGGAAATCTTCAAAAATTGAAGGCAATACTTATACTTTATTGGATACGGAGCGTCTAATCCGTGAAGGAATTCCAGCCAAAGGTCATTCCCAAGATGAAACGCAAATGATTCTAAATCACAAAAAAGCATTTTCTTTCATTATAAACAATATAAAAATTCTTAAAAAAAGTGGAGTCGATATTGTTTTTTTGGAGAAGGTGCATGAAATAATTGTCGAAAAGCTTGGAGTATCTCGCGGTATCAGAAATGGGCTCGTTGGAATCGTCGGTACAAAATATAAACCCCTTGAGAATAAATATCAAGTCAAAGAAGCATTGGAGTCTCTTTGTAAGTTGGTTAATAGAATGGAGAATGTTTATAGTAGTGCCTTGACCCTTCTGGTCGGCCTTTCTTATATTCAGCCATTTGAGGACGGGAATAAGCGAACCGCTCGTCTGCTTTGCAACGCTATTCTTTTGTCCAAGGGTTGTGCCCCGTTGTCTTATCGTAGTATTGATGAAAATACCTATAAAAAGGCGATTTTGGTTTTTTACGAAGAAAACTCCTTAATCCCGATGAAAGAGATATTTATGGGACAATATCTTTTCTCAACTCAAAATTATCTGGTTGATACGCCTTAAAAAGTATTTCAAAAAACCACCCTTCGGGGTGGTTTTTTGTTGTGTTTAACTTATTAACATTTTTGGTGTCTTAATTATTTTTTAAATTGTATAATTATAAATAGATTAGCGGGTCGAACTTGCTATATGTCTATCTGGTGTTTTTAATTATTATTAATTTTACTAAATCTCTCATGAAAAGTTTTAAAGCGTTTTTAACAATTGTTTTTAGTATAATGTTTGTTTTTGGTTTTGCTGGATTAAATGTTGCGCAGGCGGCAACTTCACCGACTTTGGTCGGAGCAGCTAATTATTCAATTTTGGGCGCCACAACAGTGACCAACGCTGGCGCGACCACCACCGTCGGAGAAGTCGGCGTAAGCGCGGGAACGGCCATAACCGGTTTTCCTCCCGGCATCGCGGCTGGTGATAATCTTATTCATTTACATTCTAATGATGCTAGTGCGATAGCGGCTCAAGCCGACAACCTCACTGCTTTTGGTGCGCTCGATGCTGGCGCCAATGCGGATGCAAATTGTATGGATCCCACCACTCTTGTTCCTGGTAGTATTGCTGTATCTGGAACAGATTTAGCTGGCCTTTCTCTCGCGCCTGGTCTTTATTGTTCTGCCGGTACTTTTTTGTTGACCGATGGAGTGGTCGGTTATGACTTGGTGCTTACCGGGGCGGGCCCTTGGGTTTTTAAGACTGTGTCCGGAGTCACCACTTCTGCTGGCTCATCTGTTTCTGTTCCGCTTCCCGCCGATGCTTGTGATGTATGGTGGAGAGTCGGCAGTTCGGCTGTTATCGGCACAACTACTGATTTCAAAGGAAATATTCTTGCCTTAACTTCTGTCGCTTTGCAGAATAGTGCGACCTTGGTCGGTCGCGCCATGGCGCAAGCCGGCGCAGTGACTCTCGACACTAATACCATTACCGGATGTGCCGCCCCCCTCGCTCCTGCGAACTTAACTCTTAACAAAATCGTAGATGGCGGAAATGCGAGTGAATCAACTTGGACTCTGACCGCTACCGGTCCCACAACTTTTTCCGGCCCCGGGACGACTAGTGCAACCGACGTTGTGAGTGACGTGACCGCTGGTACTTATGTTTTATCTGAATCAACCGGGCCTTCTAGATACACCGCTTCTCCTTGGAGTTGTATAACAAATGGTGGTCCTGCCATTTCGGGTAGTTCTCTCGTTCTTGATTGGGGTGATACGGCAACTTGCACGATTACCAATACTTATCATCCAGTCTCGAGCGGTAGCACCCCCAACCCCACGGCCACCGAACCGACGTCCGCTAGTCCCGCCATTCTTACTATCATTAAGCAAGTGGTTGGCGGTACTGCCGATGCCTCTTCTTTTAATCTTCATGTTAAAGACGCCGGCGTGGATGTCCCGGGGAGTCCAAGGGCCGGAGTTGTGACGCCCGGAAGCAATTATTCACTTCCAGCCGGAACCTATGTGGTAAGCGAGGATGCGAATGCTTCTTATATAACCACTTTCAGCGGGGATTGTGATGCAAGCGGTAGCGTGACCATTTCTTCGGGTGGAAACAAAACTTGTATAATCATAAATACTTTTTTAGCTTCTCCTTCATTTCCGAAAACAGGATTTCCGCCAGAGGGAAGTAGCCTTCTTTGGAAAATAATTATACCGGTTGGCATCCTTGGACTTGCGGTCTTACTTTACTTTGCCCTAAAAAAACGAACAAATTAGTTTAAGGATTAAAAAAATGACAAGAGAAGAGTCGGACTAATTTTGTTTTGACTCTTTGGGCAATATATGAATTTATCAAAGGAAATACACGAAATATTGTTTGTAGTAATCTTCATTGTGTTTTTATTGGTTGGGTGGGTGTTCTTCCATTATTTCTTCAAGGTTCCCACTCAGGCTATTTTGGTCCCGGTTGTTGTAAGTACCGTGATTCCTCCCGAAATAGAAAAAATAAATTCTGGGTTGCCTATTCGTATCAAAATTCCCAACATTAAGGTTGACGCCCTCGTGGAGCAGGTCGGCCTTACCCAGGGCGGAGCGATGGGCGTGCCAGAGGGACCCGCTGATGTCGGGTGGTTCAACTTGGGGCCACGCCCTGGAGACATAGGTAGCGCCGTTATCGCTGGACACTTTGGTTGGAGCAACAACATTCCGGCGGTTTTTGATAATCTACATAAATTAAATAAAGGAGATAAAATATATATTGAAGATGATAAAGGTGTGACCATTTCTTTTATCGTACGGGAAAGTAAAAGATATGATGCCAATGCCGATGCGTCAGATGTATTCAACTCAAGTGATGAAAAGGCACACCTCAATCTCATTACCTGTGAAGGGATTTGGGATATTGTTTCGAAGGGTCGTCCATATCGACTTATCATATTTGCTGATAAAGAAATAAACTAGTTTTTATTGGCTAAAAAAGCCGTAGGTTATTAACATGTTCTAATGTTTACTATTGATATTTCATATGTGGTATAATTAAACCAACAGGATGCCACCGGGGAGTTCATACCCAGGAGAGCACCATTACTAATTAATAATTGGTTTTTGAAAACTAAATATATGAAAAATCTATACAAAGTTTTAGGTTTGAGTATCGTTGCTTTAGCTCTCATTGCTATCGCAAGTCCTTCGAGAGTTTTTGCCGCCCCTAGCATTACGAGTATTGCTCCAAATTTTGGCGCGACAGCTGGTGGCACGGCAGTGACTATTACCGGAACAGGTTTTGACCAAGCGGATGTCACTATCGGAGGTGTCGCAGCGACAAGTGTTGTTCTCGTCGGTCCTACTTCAATTACAGCCGAAACTCCGGCTGGGGCAGCTGGCTTGGCAGATGTCGTAGTCACAAATGTCGACACGAGCACGGATACTTTAGTGGGTGGGTTTACTTATTTAGAAGCAGCTTCTCCGACTGCTGTCGATCTCGGAACAGCGGGGGATTTTGTAATTTTGTCTAAGACAGGAATCACCACCACGCCAGGTTCGGTAGAAACAGATATTACCGGAGATCTCGGAATTAGTCCGGCGGCGGCTTCTGACATGACTGGGTTTGGATTAGTACTAGATTCATCGAATACTTTTTCTACTTCTTCTCTTGTGACCGGTAGAATTTTCGCATCTGATTATTCAGGGGGCGGAGGAGTGACTCCGGCGATGCTGACTATTGCGGTAAGTGATATGGAGGCAGCTTATACTGCGGCCCTTGTCCCAGCTACTACTGTACTAAACGCAGGAACTGGAAATCTCGGAGGGATGACTCTCCTTGCCGGTGTTTATACATTTGATACTAGTGTCACGATTCCTGCTGACCTTACGCTGGACGGTAGTGCAAGCGATGTGTGGATATTCCAAATTTCAGGAGACCTCAGTATCGCTTCTGCTACCAGTGTTCTTTTGACCGGCGGCGCGACGGCGGATAATGTTTTCTGGGCCGTGGCTGGTACGACGACGCTTACCGCAGATTCTGTTTTTGAAGGAACTATCCTAGGAGGTCCAGCGACGACGGCGATAGCCCTACAAGACGGCGCAACTTTAAATGGTAAGGCCTTGGGGCAAAAAGAGGTGACCTTGATCGGTAATACTATTACAGATCCTGTTGTCAGTGATGCTAAAATTTTAGTAGCGGGAGTGACTGGCTTGGTGGCTCCTCACAGAAGTTCGATACCAGGGGCCGTGGGGTCTTTGGTCGCAGGAGCAAGCTCATATACGGTAACCAGCCTAACTTGGTCGCCAGTGGATGATCCGTTTAAGGCGTCCACGGTATATACGGCGACAATCGTTCTTACTTCTGAGGCGGGTTATAAGTTTCCGGTTAGTGGCATTCTCGTACCCACGACCAATATTAGTGGAACAATAAGCGCCGGAATAACTGCCGGAGGGGACGCGTCAGGAAACACCCTTACCTTTACGGAAGTATTTTCAAAAACTGGGTCCTTGATAAGTGGCGGGGGTGGAGGAAGTAGCAATAATAATCCTCCATCCAATACTCCTGCTCCAGGCTGCGCCTTCGGCAATCTGTATAATACTTCTACCGGGGAACGCTGTGTAAACAATGGAGGTTATGAGATTCCTGGATGTGGAAATAGAGTCACCGGGTATAGTACGGCCACGGGCGAATCCTGTGTGCGAAACAGAGTTACTGCCGGCGATTCAAATGCGCCAGGGGCTTCCGGTTATAATTTCGGCACCAACACTCTTCGAAATGGAAGTAGTGGGGATGCTGTGATGGAACTTCAAAGGTTTTTGAATAAATTTATGAATCTCAGCTTGGTGGTTGATGGAAAGTTCGGACCAAAGACCCTCGCGGCTGGTATTAGATTCCAGCTCGCGAATGGCTTAGTGGGAGATGGACTTATCGGTCCGGCTACTAGGGCGAAGATGCATACGATGGCCGGTCAATAAATTTTCTGAAGCCCAAAAAACCGCCCCGAGACAAAGGTCGAAGGGCGGTTTTTTATTTTGTTGTTTTACGGTACAATTATTGAATGTTCGATATAATTTTAAAAATCTGGTATTTTGTTTTCATTTTCCCATTTTTCATAGCTGAGGAGGGATATAAAAAGCTCAAAAAGTTTTTTGCGAGGCATGGGCTTAACCCCGATTGGGCATATGCCTGGCTGGTGATTCTTCTCCTATTTCTTCTCGTTGTTATTATATTTCAATATGGGTATAATTAATGGAATGACAAAACATTTTTTGAAGACCCTAACAGTTTTTATGTTTATGATAATTTTGGGGTTAATTGGTGTTTATTTTGTCACTTATTTAGAAAATTCCGAGACGATAAAGAATAACGTAAATCCCGATACGGAAATTGCAAAATAATCCTTATGTGTTATATTGAGTTTACCGCAAAGAAGATAGGTTTACCCTGAGAGAAATCGAAGGGCAGTAAAACTCCTATTTAGTGGGTCGATGTTTTTGCGGCTTAATAGCCGTTTTTTTTATTCTTAAAAAACTTTTTCAACATAAACTTTTCTCCGGTACAGATTTTTTGAAGCTTAAAAAATCTTGAAGTTCTCGGCTCGCCAGCCTCGAAACCCCTGCGAAAAGTTATGTCTCAAAGTTTTTTAAATCAATTATGTTATTAAAATCAAGAAAAGAAGAAATGATCAAAGACTTGGAGGGGGCGATAAAAGGCTCCGAATCTTTAGTTTTTGTGAATTTTCATGGTTTGAAAGTAAGTGACGAAACGAAGCTTCGAAGTGAGCTTCGGGGACAGGGTGTCAGTTATCGTGTGTCGAGGAAGACCCTGCTCGCTCGAGCGCTCAAGGGTAAAGCAGAAGGGGAAATTCCGGAGCTTGCCGGAGAAGTGGCCATCGCGTATTCAAATGATGCGACATCTTCCCCACGTGAAATCTATAATTTCCAGAAAAGCCACAAAGGTATGCTGAACATTCTCGGTGGAATTTTTGATGGGAAATTCGTAGATAGCGCTTATATGATGGAGCTTGCGACTATTCCTTCGAGGGAAGTATTACTCGGTAAGATCGCATTCTTATTGAAAAGCCCAATACAACGTTTGGCCCTAGCGGTGAACGAAGTAGCAAAGACAAAGTAAAAGTGTTAAAACTTTTTTCACACATCTTTTTATTGGGTACGGATTTTTTGAAGCTTAAAAAATCCTGAAATTCTCGGCTCGACAGCCTCGAAACCCCCTAAAAAAGATATGTTTCAAAAGTTTATAGAATTATCAATTTAATTAAAAAAATTTATGTCAAAATTTGATTCGTTTATGAAAGATCTCGAGAGCGCATCAGTCCTCGAGTTGAACGACTTGGTGAAGGCGATCGAAGAGAAGTTCGGAGTATCCGCGGCTGCGGTGGCCGTAGCTGGTCCTGCCGCTGGTGCTGCTGAACCAGCTGAGGAAAAGAGCGAATTCACCGTTATGCTCGCTGCTTCCGGAGAACAAAAAATCGCCGTTATGAAAATAGTGAAAGAGGCTCTTGGCCTTGGTCTTAAGGAGGCAAAAGATTTAGTGGATGCTGCTCCTTCCAAGCTTAAAGATGGTATGAAGAAAGCAGAAGCGGAGGAATTGAAAAAGAAAATCGAAGAAGCAGGAGGCAAGGTTGAGCTCAAGTAATCTTGAGTGAAATACTGAGCTTGTCGAATGTATTAAGCTTAAATATATATATATATATATATATATTATTAAAATACCCAAACTATCTGTTTGGGTATTTTAGTTTTGTGTAACAAAGCCCTTACGGCAAACGTCATATTTTATAGTGATACAATATAATATGAATTGTGTTGTAATTATTAATTAATAACAATAAAACCATGAGAAAATATATATTATCTTTATTTGTTTTTGCCCTTGTTTTTGCGTTTTTTGGTGTTAATGCAAGTTTTGCCAAAGCGTCTACTGATTGTTCTTTTTCTAGAACACTCAAAGTAGGTTTGGCGGGGAATGACGTTGCTTGTTTGCAACAAAATCTTGGAATTTCTGCCGATGGAAAATTTGGTCCGAAGACTAAAGCGGCTGTTTTGGCTTGGCAGGCGAGGTGGGGTTTGATGGTGGATGGAATGTTCGGCGCTAAATCTCGTGCCAATTGGGTTGCGCACGGAGGGAATTCAGGAAATTTTCCGGAAGGATGTGAATCAGCTTCCGGATACAGCAGAACCACAGGCAAATCATGTTATGCGATTCCGAGTGTTCAATCTTCTGTTGTCATAAGTGGAGTAAGTGGTCCACAAAAATTAAATGTAGGTCAGCAAGGTACCTGGACAGTAACAGCTTATGATAAAAATGAAGGAGATCTTTCATATTCAGTTATTTGGGGAGATGAAGTTTATGCTTATCCGACCGCCAGTTCATCAGGCAATGGAGTAAAAGTAGAGCAGTATGCGACATTTACGCATTCTTATGCGCAAGCCGGAGTATATAAGCCGATATTTACCGTTATGAATAATATAGTTTGTGTGGCTTACCCATGCCCAAATAGTGCAAGCACGAGCTTGAGTGTAAATGTCGGTGGAATTATTGTCCCAACAGAAATTCCGACGATTTCTTCCATTTCTCCGGCGGAAGGCGTTTCCGGTAGCCAAGTCACAATTGTCGGTAGTGGTTTTACCGCAACCGGCAACAGAATCAAGTTTGGGGACACCAATAGCGAAAATAATCCTAAGTATAGTCTCAGCCCAAACAAAATAGCTTGTTTCAAATATCCATGTCCGAACAGTATTACTTTCACGGTGCCTTCCACTTATTATGTCCCATGCCTGGAGACGACCCCTAGCTGTTCTATGGCCACTCGAATGATTCAACCTGGCACATATGAAGTTTCGGTGATAAATGACAATGGCACGAGCAATGCGGTGAAGTTCGTAGTAGAACCAACCAACATTTTATATTAATTATTTTGGGCAAATTTGCCCAGCAGAAAAACCATCCTTCGACCTGTGTCTCAGGGTGGTTTTTCTGCCCCGCCTGCCAAAGTGATGCTTTAGCATTACGGGCAGGTTGTCTTTTATTAAAAAAGCATTACAATGCATAGATGGAGATTTTGTCTAAAATATTAGGAAATGGGGCGCGAGTCAAAATTATGCGACTTTTTTTGCTTAATAAGGGTAAGGGTTTTACCGCTAAAGATATCTCCAAAAGAAGTCGAGTGAGCCCGGAAGTTACCCGTCGGGAGCTCAGAATGTTGTCTTCCATTGGTTTCATCAAGAAGCGAGGGGTGAATTGGTATTACAGCAGTCTATTTAAATATGGAGAAGAATTTGAGGAACTTTTAGTTAGGTCGGATACGTTAAATACTGGGGCGATTCTGAATTATTTAAAAAAGGTTGGCCGAGTAAAGCTTGTTATCATTTCAGGTATTTTTATAAAAAACCACGACAGCCGAGTGGATTTGCTTATCGTCGGAGACAAGATGAAAAGGGGCAAAATAGAAGAAGGAATTAAAAAACTTGAAGCAGAAATCGGGGCGGAGCTCGTCTATGCTGTTTTTGATACAAAAGAATTTCTCTATAGATTAAGTATGTATGACAAGCTGGTCCGAGATATTTTGGACTATCCTCACGAGGTGATTTTTCAAACAAAAGAGTTATCCACACAAGCCTTAAAGAAGGTTTAAAAATGCGTTAGGCAAGACCTAACGCAAAAATATTTTTATTTTAGTAGCTAACATTTATTTTATGGCGATGAAGGAGTTCTATCAAAAAAATTCATCGATTATCCATTGGGGTATTTTGGGTTTAATCATAGGTCTGATTCCGACAATACTAGCGTTTACTCCTCTGGCGGTGTTGGGACTTATGGTAGGTCTTCCCGCTTTCTTTGTTTATGGAATTTTTACAGGGGTTGGAGAGCCATTTGATGTGGGTTATGGTTTTTTTATTTTAACACCGTTTCTTTATACGGCAGTAGGTTTATTTTTTGGTTGGATAATTGGAAGATTTAGTAAATATGTATTTAATCAAGAAGTGGACATAAATATTCCTGTTGTTGACAACCAAGAGTTAAACGCAAATGTTTTAGTTGGAAAAAAGAAAATTATACGCATTATGGTTATTTTTGGAGGCATTATTGGTTTCGTTATAGGTTTTTTAACTCATATCGGAAGTCCGTGGCAGTTTGTAAGTGGTTTTATGTTTATGTTTGTAGGGGCATTTATTGGTTTAATAGTTGGGGTAATAATTATTGCCAAAAAAAAGTAAATTTTTGTAGTGAGTTTTACGTTAGGTCTTGCCTAACGCACAGGGTATTTGATATTATATTTTTATGTCCATTAGAAAAACTAATTTAGTCCAAGGTGAGTATTATCATATTTACAATCGTGGAAATAGCAAACAGAAAATTTTTAATGACAAAGAAGATTATTTAAGATTTATTTCTTTATTATACATTTCAAATTCAAAAGAAAGTTTTAATCTTTATGATTTAAATAGGGATACTAATTTTAATATATATGAGATAGAGAGAATTAATCTTTTGGTTGATGTTGGGTCATATTGTTTAATGCCAAACCATTTTCATATATTAGTAACCGAAAAAACAGAAGGCGGGATAAGTAAATTTATGCTGAAATTAAGCACGGCTTATTCAATGTATTATAATAAAAAATATAAAAGAACTGGCAGTTTATTTGAGGGCAAATTTAAATCACAGCACGCAGACACAGATCGACATTTAAAATACTTATTTTCTTACATTCACTTAAATCCAATAAAACTTATTCAAAAAGACTGGAAAGAAAAGGGGATTAGGAGCAAAAAAGAAGCCATTGATTATTTAAACGGATATCCTTATTCAAGTTATTTGGATTTTGCCGGAGAAGAAAGAATCCTGAGTAAAATTCTAAATATAGAAGTATTTCCTGAATACTTTCCCAAAAAAAGTTTGTTTGTTGAGGAGATTCTTGAATGGCTGATTTTGCGTTAGGCAAGACCTAACGCAGGAAGAGTTATCCACACAGGCTTTAAAAAAGGTGTAGAAATTGTTATAATAAAGGCATAACTTTAATAAGGTCGAAACTTAAAAAAGTATTATTATTAATTAATTTATTATTATGACTACACTTGGTTTAGATACATGGGGCACCGTTTTCAACGCGTCGTTCCAGAGTTTGTGGTGGGGGTTTGTCCAATTCGCCCCTAAGCTGATAGTGGCGATTATTTTCTTTATTATCGGTTGGATTTTAGGCTCCTTGGTGGCGAAAGCAATTGAGCAAGTATTTGCCAGCCTGAAGATAGATGTTCTTTTCAGGTCCATCGGGGCAGAAAATTTCTTTCGAAAGGCTGGGATGAATTTAAATTCCGGATACTTTGTAGGACAATTGGTGCGATGGTTTTTGATTATCGTATTTTTGTTGCCTTCCCTTAATTTGGTCGGTTTGACTGAAGTTTCTTCTTTCCTAACAAATGGTGTTCTATTGTTCTTGCCTCAGGTCGTGATCGCTGCTTTTGTTTTGATTATCGCTGCTTTTGTTTCTGAAGGTTTGCAAAAGGCAGTTGTCGCCACAGCAAAATCGATGAACCTAAGGTCCGCGCACATGTTTGGCGCTGTTGCTAAATACGCTGTTTGGATTTTTGCTATCATCATTGCTCTCGGCAAGCTCGGCCTTGGGGACTATATGAGCGTTCTCTTTACCGGAATCGTGGCTATGCTCGCTCTCGCGGGAGCCCTTGCTTTCGGATTGGGTGCAAAAGATCATGCAGCTCGTTTTCTTTCGAAGATTAGCGAAGAGAGTCACGGCTAATATTGTTTTATAATTATGTAAATAGTTATTAGCAAAAAAAGATGCCCATTGGGGCATCTTTTTTTGCTTTGTGTCGTTATGTGTGTAGGGGGTTGACTTTTTACTGGAAAGTTATATACTTATATTATTATTAGGTTAGATATGAATTATGGTTTTATTACATAAATTTAAGACCATAGTGAGTAAAATCGAATTATGAAAAACAATAGATTGTCATTATTTGCTTTTGTGGTTATTGGTTTATTTATTTTTAATTTTAATCTTATCGGCGCGAACACCGTTTCTGCTTATGATTGTGTGATTTCCAACACGTTGGGAATCGGCTCAACGGGTGATGAAGTTTCTTGTTTGCAAATGCGTTTAGGGGTTGCTGTCGATGGGAAATTTGGCCCACGAACTCAAATGGCTGTCGCTTCTTTTCAAAATGCGTTAGGATTATCAGCTGATGGGGTGTTCGGTGCTGGGTCACGGGCTATTTTCGCTCCGACTCAAACCTCACTTTCGATTCAGGTTCCATCTTATTCCTCAACCTCGGCTTCAAACCGCACTGCAACGTCAATTTCAACTTCTAACTCAACTTCTAACTCAACTTCGACTAATACGAAGACAAAAAAACAACCAACTTCAGTCATTACTCTTCTCCATCCTGTCGGTGGCGAAATCTGGTATAAGGGGGAAACCAAGACAATCGCTTGGCACGACACGGTGAGTTATTCCTCGTACAAACTTGAACTTGTTCCATATTATCCTCCATGCACCAGTAGAATTTGTCCTTCCCGCGCAGAGCATGCGCCCTATTTGATAATGGCCAATGTCTCCGGAAATACATATGATTGGGTCGTGGGCAGAGAACGAAATGCAGATGTTTTTGGAATTGTTCCGGATGGTTTCTATACTATTCGAGTTTGCCAAACCGGTACCTCGAACTGTGGTTCAAATGAATATCCTCTTAGTATTCTAGATACAAAAGGAGGTGCGGGTTCCAGTTATCCTGCTGACATTACTTCTTCCAATCAAACAGTTAGCATCTTCCCAGCTGGTTCCACCACGGATCACAACGGCGGAGTAATAGCCTCTGCTTTTACCGTCACCTCAAATGCAAAATGGACCGTATCTTCCAACCAATCTTGGGTAAAACTAAACAAAACAAGTGGGACGGGTAATTCTACCGTTGGATTTTCTTATTTAGCGAACACTGCGGTTTTGAGTCGGACAGCGTTTGTTACGGTTACTGCGGGAACACGCTCAGTTGTATATACGTTTACTCAGGGAGGGGCTATCGTCACTGCCGTCCCCACTGTTACAATCTTTGCAAATCCAAAAAGTGTTAACTCCGGTGAGGCGAGTACGATTAGTTGGTTTTCTACTAATGCGACTTCATGCGTGGGGAGTGGGGGAACTAACGGATGGGCGGGGACCAAAACCTTGTCCGGATCTTTTCCTACCGGGGCATTGGTCAATACGACCACTTACAGTATTACTTGCATGAATAATCTTGATGACGAGAGGCAGTCAGTTACCGCTTCTTTAGCCATTGAGGTAATTTCCAATCAAACAGTTAGCATCTTCCCAGCTGGTTCCACCACGGATCACAACGGCGGAGTAATAGCCTCTGCTTTTACCGTCACCTCAAATGCAAAATGGACCGTATCTTCCAATCAATCTTGGGTAAAGCTAAACAAAACAAGTGGGACGGGTAATTCTACCGTTGGATTTTCTTATTTAGCGAACACTGCTAACGAAGACATGGCTTCCTTGACGAGGACTGCACTTATCACCGTTACCGCGGGAACCAAAACAGCGGTATATACTTTTGTTCAACTCGGAACTTCAAAATAAAGGAACAGACAATAAAAGACAAAAAAACTAATTATTTCCTCAAAAAAGATGTCCACAGCGGGCATCTTTTTTGCTGGATAGGTTTATTTTTAAAGAGTATAATAAATTTATTATAAATTAGTATGAAAGTTTCATGAAAAAATACATATTATTTCTATTTGTTTTGGTTTTTGTTTTTGGGTTTTTTAATATAAATACAAAATCGGCAGACGCGATGAGGAAGTATGAAGGTGATTGTTATACTTTTGGCTGTGGAGAATTAGACGGGACGAATGTTACTGATACGATTTGTTGGGATGGGGATTTTAATCTTACTTTTTGGGGTTCAAATAGTTGCAGTTCAGCTGCCCTGGGCAATGGGTCAAGCACAAACTATGCGACAGATCTAAATCTAAAAAGTAACCAACTGACTACTCCTCTAAAAATTGGATCGGTCGGGAACTATGTTAGAAGGTTTCAGCAAGTTTTAAAAAATAAAGGATTTCTTCTTGGAAAAGTTGATGGTAAATATGGTCCGATTACCGACGGTGCGGCAAAAAAATTTTTCAAGAGTGACGCCCTTGAAAACCTCCCAGCAGGTTGTACTTCAACGGCGGGATTTAGTCCAACAACTGGTATGCCTTGTAATGGGACAAATCCAAATCCGACCCCGACCCCCTTAACTCTTCCCGCGGGCTGTACTTCAACGGCAGGCTTCAGCCCAACGACCGGTATGCCTTGTGGCGGAACAGTGGTAAATCCACCGCCAACAAATTCTACCGTTACTGTTCTTTCTCCAAACGGTGGGGAGAGTTGGGTAAAAGGAACAACACAAACAATTCGTTGGACAGATAAAAGTGATATCTCAACCCATGAAGTAAAACTTGTTCCATATTATCCTCTATGCACGAGCAAAATTTGTCCTGCTTATCCGTATCATGCACCGTACACTATCACCAACACGCAAGGTTCTTCGTATAGTTGGATGGTAGGACAAACATGGGAAACAAGTTCAGTCCCAGACGGTTCGTATACAGTTCAAATTTGTCAGAGTAGTAGTTCAAATTGCGATTCGAGCAACACGCCATTCAGTGTAAGAAGCGGGAATGTTCAATTACCTGGCATTAGTAGTCTTTCTCCGAATAGCGGTCCGGTCCAGACACAAGTTACTATTACTGGCTCTAATTTTACGCCAACTGGAAACATAATTTATTTTGGAACCGCCGGTAACGCCTACTCGGTTAACTCTACTAATGGAACGACTCTTGTTTTCAGTGTTCCTACATATTCAGCGACTACTGGGGCGCCTCTCCAGCCTGGTGTTTACGGTGTTTATGTAAGTAACGCAAATGGCAAGAGCAACACTGTTAATTTTACATTAACCAACTCCACCACTTCATCGCTAACTGTTCTTTCTCCAAATGGGGGAGAAAACTTAGTGCTTGGATCACAAACCAACATTAGATGGAGTGTTGCTACCCCAGGTACGATAGTCGGTGTTTTCCTTTACAATACAGCGCACTCGAAGGATTATTATTGGAAAATATTAGATGGCTTAACAAGCCCCTCATATCAAAACAGCAATGCTTGGACAGTCGGCCAGGGACAGCCATTAAATGGCGAGACGGGAACTCCTGGAGTAGGTACATATAAAATACAAGTTTGTAAAAATCTCGGCGGTTCCGGTTATTCTGATTGCGATTATAGCAATGCACCATTTACCATCACAAGCGGGAATGTTCAATTACCCAGCATTAGCAGTCTTTCTCCAAATAGCGGTTCAGTTGGTACACAAGTTACTATCACTGGCTCTAATTTTACACCAACGGGCACAGTTGTTCATTTTGGCTATGGTATAATGTCACGTTCTATTCCTAGTTCTGCCGATGGTACTACCGTAACATTTACTGTTCCAAGTTTCTCAGACGTTACTGGCCTGCCTATTCAGCCTGGCATCTATTCGGTTTCGGTAGATACTACTAACGGTTTCAGTAACTCCGTAAATTTTACGGTAACTAGTAGTGGAACACCCACCATCACTGTTCTTTCTCCAAATGGAGGGGAACAATGGAAAATTGGAGAAACACATGATGTCACTTGGATGGTCAATAATCTTAATACAGCAACTGACGGGGTCGCCACCGTTGTGCTTACCGGCGGTCCTTCAAATGTTCCACCCCTAACCCTCGCGCACGTAAACACTGTTAGCGGAAGATATACGTGGACAATTCCACAAACTGTTCCTCCGGCAACATACAGAATCAGGATCTATACCTCGGGGAATTTAGATGTCACCGGCAATACATTTACGATTGTATCTAGCGTAACCCTTCCAGCGGGCTGTATTTCAGCTGGAGGATACAGCCCAACTACTGGTGTAAAGTGTGACGGAAGTGGAGCAGGACCAATCCTTCCTGCCGGTTGCACCTCTACGGCGGGATGGAGTCCAACTACAGGAATGAAATGTGATGGAACTGATAATGGGGGAACTACTCCTCCACTTGGTTGTACTTCTACTGCGGGATACAGCCCCTACACCGGCCTACTTTGTGCTGGAAACAACTCATCAACAATTATTTTGACCCCAACTTATTCCAAGACCGATTATAATGGTGGTTCAATGACGGCAGCGTTTGCCGTAAACTCCAATACAAACTGGACTGTTTCTTCCAACCAGCCCTGGGTGAAGTTAAGTAAAATAAGTGGAACCGGGAATTCCACTGTAGGATTTTCTTATTTGGCAAATCCTTACGATGCTGGTAGGACAGCTCTTATCATGGTCACCGCGGGAGATTATAATGCTGTGTATACATTTAAGCAGGATGGAACCGGAACAGGAACGGGCGGTGGCGTCGACGGAGAGGTTCTTGGCGCAGAATCTTTTAGTTTTACACAACTACTAAAAAAGGGTTCAATCGGAAATGAAGTTACGGAACTTCAAAAATTCTTAAATGCAGCTGGCTACAGCGTCGGGACTGCCGACGGAAAATTTGGAGCAATAACGGAAGCGGCTGTTATAAAATTCCAAACAGCTAAAGGGTTAACTCCTGACGGAATTGTGGGTCCTGCTGTCCGAGCGCTTCTCAATAAGTAACACGATTTTTGCTATCGTTTCCCCAAAAAAGATGTCAACAGTTGACATCTTTTTTGCTGGGCAGGTTTATTTTTAAAGAGTATAATAAATTTATTATAAATTAGTATGAAAGTTTCATGAAAAAATATATATTATTTCTATTCGTTTTAGTTTTTGTTTTCGGATTATTTATTTTTAATAATAAACCGGTGAATGCACTTGTAGGTGGCTGTAGTTCAACTTCCGGCTTTAGCACAACTACCGGTGTGTCATGCTCTATGACTCCTCCTGCTTCAACTTGTGTAAACGGAATTAATCCAACCACCGGTTTTCGTTGTGGCTGTAGTT
>Ga0172379_10002119_pt1 | contig 36408 bp, 35 predicted proteins | sample GrowelOW334metaG_FD_119756 | JGI IMG/M metagenome (GOLD analysis project Ga0172379, IMG submission 119756) | Groundwater microbial communities from an aquifer near a municipal landfill in Southern Ontario, Canada - Groundwater well OW334 metaG | ecosystem: Environmental > Aquatic > Deep... | reverse complement strand
TCTTGGTGGCACTTCCGGCAGGGTCACACCCGTTCCCATCTCGAACACGGTCGTTAAGACTGCTCGGGCCGATGGTAGTCAAGGTTGGCGAGAGTAGGTGGCCGCCAGGACAAAGCATCTTTTGAAAAGAAATAAAATCGAGCTTATGGGCTCGATTTTGTTTTGTAAGGTTCCACGTGCTACCATCTTTTTATTATGCTGAACACCAGGGTGATTATTCTTGCAGCGGGGAAGGGGACGCGGATGAAGAGCGAAATTCCAAAGCCGTTAATCACAGTTGCGGGTGAGCCGATGGTGTCGAGGTTGATTCGGAGCGTAAAAGAATCTGGCGTTGACGTAAAACCGATTGTTGTTGTAAGCGCATTAAATGAGAGAATGTTTCGAAAGGCACTTGGAGATTCCGTCGATTATGCGGTACAGAAGGAACAGCTCGGAACTGGCCACGCAGTAAAATCTGCCAGAGAAGCCATTGGAAACGCGGATCGAGTGATTGTGCTTTACGGCGATCATCCATTTCTTCGCCCAGAAGTTATTCGAGAGATAGCTGGGCTTCAAGAGATGAATCCAAGAGCTTTTGTTATGTTAACAGCTACTGTTCCAGATTTTGAAGGTGATTTTCAAACGTTTGTGCGTTGGGGAAGAATTCTGCGCGACGAAGCTCGGCACGTTGTGGCTATCCGCGAGGCTAAGGACGCAACATTTGATGAATTGGGCATTACAGAAGTCAATCCAGCAATTTTTGCATTTCCTACTGATTGGGCCTGGAATCAGCTAGAAATGTTGAAGAATACAAATGCAAGTGGGGAATATTATCTTACAGACCTTGTTGCAGCTGCAATGCAAGCCGGAATGCCAATTGTCACTGCATCGGCCGAGCCTTTTGACGTCATCGGCATCAATTCTCCAGAAGAGTTGGCTCAGGCAGAGTCTCTTCGAAGATGATTTTTCGGTGTTCGTATTCTCATTGACGGCCACGAGGAGATTCCGCTACGCTTCGATTTATGGAAGGGTATGAATCGCTATTTTCAGCGCTCGGGATTACCTTGAAAGAGGCCAAGGTCTATCTGTCACTGGTAAAAGAAGGTCCGTCTTCCGTGCGTCAGCTTGCTGTAGCGACCGGAATGAATCGTGGATCTGTCTATGATGTATTGAAAGAGCTCCAAGCCAATGGCTTGGCGCGTTTTTATAATGCAGAAACTCGACAGTATTTTGTTGCAACATCACCAGATAGGTTGACGGAAATGGCTAAAGAAAAGAAAGAAGCATTGCATCAGGCTACTACAGAGCTAGATTCGATGGTTTCGCAGCTAAAAACGTTTCATGACAATGGTGACCGCCATCCAACAGCTCGAATGTATGAAGGTTCTGAAGGCGTTCGTTCAATTCTTGAGGATGTTCTTGAATGCGTTGGTCAACAGTACGAAAAAGAATATTTTGTGTATTCCTCTAGCGCGGTTCGCGGTGCCGGTCTTTATGCAGGAATACCAGACTTTACCCTTCGAAGGATTGAGAAGGGGATTCATGTTAAAAATATTAGCTTTGGAACTCCAGGAGTAACATCTGGTCTTGATGAGCGTAAACATATTCTCGGCACAGCGGGCGCGCCGACATATGTTTTAATCTATGCAGGGAAAGTTGCGAATATTTTTTTGGATCGACGTGGTGAATTTACGGGATTGATCGTGGACAATCGAGCGATGTATGAGACGCAATGTGCTCTTTTTTTTGAGCTCTGGGACAGGCTGCCGTCGTAGGAATATCCTTGCTATGATTCGGGCGTATGAATATGTTTGTTTTTGTTGAGACGTGGGGTTTACGTGCGAAAAACGCAATAAAAAGTTTTTCCTCCGATGTTCTCCGATTGCTTCGCGCATCACCACTTTTTGGTGGTTCTGTAGTTATTGCGAGCATTATTCTTGGATTTGGTCCAATGTTATGGTGGCAGTTTTTCGGGAAGTTTATTGATTATTCTTACAGTGCTCGAGGGGTTGGAACGGTAACGAGCGATCTTTTACATGCAGCGATTTGGATCAGTATTCTTGCGGCGCTCATGACAGTTTCGACAGTGTACTTAGCACAGACAAAAGCACTATCTCGATCAATTGGGCTTACGATTATATTCTGGGCAATCGGGGCAACACATGTTATTGCGCTTCTGCCGATTACGAAGGCGTTTCTTATATTTCTCGCTGTTATTTTTATTGGATTCTCGATCGTTCATAAGCGAATCATTCGAATTGTGATCGGCGTTGTTCTCTTTCTTCTTTCGGTCAGCACGGTCTCCGATATTCTATTCATGATGACTCGCAGAAGTTTTTCAGTGGGAAGTATGTTGGAATATTCCGGTGTTATTTTGACGTTGACTTTGCTTGTGGCGATTTTGAATATTCGTCGATTAAAAATATTACTATGCGCGTCATAACAGATTGGCATTCGCATTCGCGGTTTTCGCGTGCCTGTTCGCAAGAGCTCACGCTAGAAAATAATGCTCTTTGGTGTGAGAAGAAGGGTGTAAACGTTCTTGGCACTGCGGATTTTACGCATCCAAAATGGTTTGCGGAGATCAAAGAACAACTTGTTGAAGTCGAACAAGGTCTTTATCGATTAAAATCTGGCGAGCATCCATTAGTGCGTTACATGTTAACGACTGAAGTTGCGCAGATTTACAAACGTGGAGGCAAAACTCGTCGAACGCACAATATTCTTTTTGCACCGTCGATTGAATCAGTCGGAAAGATTAATACATGGCTAGACAAACGCGGATTTAATAGGAGGTCTGACGGTCGCCCAATTCTTGGTCTTGATTCTGAAGAATTCTATAAGCACCTTCGTGATATCGACGAGCGAATCCTTTTGATTCCTGCTCACGCATGGACGCCTTGGTTTTCGGTGTTTGGATCGAAATCAGGATTCGATAGTCTTGAAGAATGCTTTGGTGAAATGACGCCATATATTTACGCCATTGAAACAGGTCTTTCCAGCGATCCACTCATGAATCGTTCGCTTTCGGCGCTAGACAATGTGATGCTCATCTCGAATTCGGACGCGCATTCTCCGCGAAACTTTGGTCGCGAAGCGAACGTGTTCAATATTGAAGAGTCAAAGTATTCGTACGACGAGTTTATTCGTATTCTTCGTGAGCGTGATACGAAAGCCTTTCAATATACAATTGAATTTCATCCAGAAGAAGGGAAGTACCACATAGATGGCTGTGCAGCATGTGGATTTTCTTGCGAACCTGTCGAAACGAAGAAAATCGGCGGTGTATGCCCAAAATGTAAGCGACCATTGACGGTCGGAGTCTTGTCTCGTGTCGCCGATCTTGCAGACAGAAAGATCGCAAAGATTCCTTCGAATCACGTTCCGTTCAAGTCCATTGTTCCTCTTCAAGAAATTCTTGCGGAATGTTTTAGTGTCTCATCGCCTTCGAGTAAGAAAGTGCAGGCCATGTATGAAAAAATGATTTCAGAGATTGGAAACGAGTTTCACATTCTTCTCGATGCTTCACGATCTGACATTGCATCGATTGCAAGCGATCATATTGCAGAGGCAATTTTTCGAGTTCGATCTGGCAACGTTTTGATAACTCCTGGGTATGACGGAATCTTTGGAAAGGCGAAAGTTTTTAACGATTGATCTGACATTGAACAAGATGTAGGATAAAAATAATCCCTGGTGACATAAGTTTATTTTTGCAGCATTCTTGTTTTGAGGGAGACAAGAAGTGGTCTGCGTTGTAAAGCTTTTATGTTCAGTAAAAAAGATATTGAGACGCTCGATGGAATGATGCGAATTGTTTTGCGTGAGTCTCTTCGAGAAAATAATGAGATTTTTGGTCGAGAATTAAAACGCGAAATTCGTGATGAGATGCATTCGGTGGTGAGCTCCGCTGTATTCATGTCTGAGACACGAATGATGGATAGAATGGACAAGATTCGTGACGAAATTCTTGATGGTGTTGCAGATGTTCTTGATCGTCAGATTGTTCCGCAGATTGACGATCACGAACTTCGACTTATCCGCTTAGAACATCGTACAGTGAACTAGATCTTCATTATCGCAAGAGAAAAGGCATTGTTGTTGTGACGTATCGATCGTGATAGTCTCAGTGTATTCCCACGGTTCCTGTGATTTATTCCTACGACACGTTTCTCGGGAGGAAGCGGTGGTTCGTATAGCATCTAACATATGTTTGATGCCAATGATATTAAAGTGTTACGTGAGATGTTTGGCGAACAAGACAAGAAAATCGAGAAGCGATTTAATCTTATCGAGAAGCGGCTCGACAATCTCGACGAAAGAGTTGATAGCGTTCGTGAAGAGATTCTCGTAAAAATGGAAAAGGGATTCTCTCAATTACGTGACGACATTATCGATGTGATCGAAGACAACATCCAACCTCAACTCAACAGTCACAACGCCCGCATTATTCGTCTTGAACGTCTCCAGTCTCGGGTTTAAAACAGGAAAACTAGCGAATATTAGCAAAGAATGGCTTGACTTTTGAGCCATTTTTTCTAATATATGGTGGTGAAACGAACATTCACATCAACATCAGCTTAATGGCATCTGCCAAAGGGGTTTTCATGTCTCTCCTTCTTTTCCGCGCCTCTCTCGTTTTTTTTGATCCTAATCTCACGCCTGTAGTGAAATCTCGGGAACTCGAAAAAATTCTGCGGTCTGAAGCCCCGATTCCTGGTGTCATTCCCAAACTTCTTCGTCGGGTGCCGGCATCCGTTTGTAGAGGTTCTACGACAATCAGCAGTCAGAACTTCCCAACATTCATCGAGCCTTCCGTTCGTGGAGCTGAAATTCTTCGTTTTTCTGATGATGTGCCGTTACAAGAGGTTTTTTGGCTTCTTTTAAAAGACGGCCGTCGTCCTGGATTTGCAGCGGAAACGATACTCTTCTTAGCTGAAAATGCTAAAGACATTCCAGCTGCTATACCCATGATTCATGGCTTCGGGCAGATTGACCTATCGAGTATTAGCGACCTTGGTTTAGCGAGGTATGTCACGCTGTGTAGTCCCAGTCCTCAAAAAAATGAGCCTGCGTGGCGTATATCGCCGTGTTTCTTCTCTCCCTTTAGTGGAGACAGATATTGCATTTGTTTCCCGATGACTGACGAGGAGAAGGAAGTGAGAGACGCGCGCGGTTAGCTGTTTCGCCATTTCCACCGAGCTCAACGCAACGAGCTCGGTGGTGTTTTTTTGAGGCGTTTTTCTTTATTTTCCGCCAAGATTAGCAAAGAATGGCTTGACTTTTGAGCCATTTTTTGTTAATGTATTTTCTCGGTCGAAAACGACCGTACTGGCAAAAGCTTTATGCAGACCATTCTGGTTTTGTATGGGGCGTAGCCATTTCCTGTAGGTAAAACAATGACAGGTGAAAATGGGACGTTCCCACCCCCGTGCTTTCTAGTAGCGCCGACGAATGTCGCCGCGCGTCTGACAGATTGTTCATCGCCAGTTGACCTCAGCTCAGTTGTTCTTGTACGAACGGTATTCGATCAGGATCACGAACGTCTTTCCCCGATCGAATCCCTCCTCCTTGAGTTCATAAGGAGCGGATCTACTAAATCTGGAGTGCTCTTTCATGATGTTATCGAGGCACACTTTCCTGGAGCTGATTCGAATGTCTCATTCGAAGATGTTCGGGAAGTGAGGCTTGAAGAAGTGCTTGGAGAAACGGATAATACTTTCGCAGCTTGCGAGGTGATTTTTGCGAAGATGATTCCGCCAATGCGAGCTGTTCATGTTGACAAGGCGCTTCGTTATGCGGCAAGAGCAAAGGGTTCCGTGCCTCCCACCCTTTTTCTGGTCTTGGGTGGGCGATGGAGGCCCGTCGATGGTGAAGAAGTTGCAGTCTACTTGAGCCTTCGTAGCAATGGTTATCGTGATGTTGGGCTTCTCCGTGAGTCAGAAGATAGGCTCAGTAAATATACCGTACTGGTTGAGCCCGTCGGTCAGACATGATCAGCTCTTGTTTCGCGCGAAAGCGTCGGCCTCAACGGTCGGCGCTGTTTTCTTTCAAATCTTTTCGATGATGTTTACTGTGATGAAAGTTGTAAACAAAAAAATCAAAAACAAAATTCCCCGAACACTTACGGATCAGCATCTCCTCCAGGGAATATGCTCATCACGGAAGTGACGGGGAATTTTTAGCAAATTTATGCGCGAGCCTTTTTTGCGACCTTGCGCTTCGCTACCTTCTTTGCAGCCGTTCGCTTTGCAGGTGCGCGCTTCTTTGCTACTTTCTTTGCAGCCTTTTTCTTCATTGCCATATTTGCCACCTCCTTTCTTTTTTGAACACTGATGAGTTCATCATGTTCGGTGTCATCGCAACACGAATGTTACAACGCTGATGTAAGTATAACAGTGAAAAATTTGTGATGAAAGAAAAAAGAATAAAACATCTTCAGTTATACACAGTTCATCTACTCAACAATGTTCACGGTTGTACCAACATCACTCCAATCAAAAATCCATTCTGAATTTTCTGCATTTGCATTCACGCATCCATGGCTCATTGGATGACCAAAGTTGTTGTGCCAGTATGCCCAGTGAATATAAATATGATCGTAGATTTGTAAATTCCATTTTACGTTTGGCACATTGTAATTTCGCGGATCACCAATTCCGAATACCCAAACATAATCGTGATACAAAAGTTTTTCACGTACTTCCGTTTTTCCTACAGGCGTGACGTATCCTTTTTTTGCAGTTGAAACAAAAAAGGTGTGCATTGGAACTCCGTATTCGTACGTGGTTAATCGTTGTTGCGATTTGTCGATGCGAATAGATTTTGCAGCAACGTCGTTATTCATTTTTGGTGCGACGTTTGCAAGAACGAATCCTTTTTGTTTTCCTTTTTCAAAGATGATTGATGCAGAGATTGCGTGTGTTGCATCTGCGGAAAAGGGTTGAAACGATTGAGTATTATTGATGCTTTGGATTTGTGGAGTGACGTAGCCTTGTGTTGCGATGAGAATATTTCCTGTTACATCATCGACTCCAATCGGTGCAATGAGAGACGACGATGTTGTTAGTGAAGTTTCAGTTTGTACTGCAACAAGACTCGATGACGATGCATCGAAAGACCATGCCGTAACGCTCGGTGTTGCATATCCCATTGTTGCAGTGAGAACTTCGTCGATGCTGTCATGGTCGATGTCTGCGATCGCGATTGCTGCGCCAGTATTTTTTGAAGCGTCGTCGATGAATGTTTCGCTGAGAAGATTTCCGAATCCATTAAAAACTTTTACGACTGGTCCGCCGCCAAGACTTGCACTTACAACAATCTCAGACGCTTCATCTCCAACAAGATTGCCGCATGCGATGTTTGCGCCTCCCATGAACGAACTTTCAAATGCAAAGAATCCTGGATTCTCAAGAACGCCCATCGCATTAAAGATTCGAACATGCGGTCCGCCGTTCCATGCAGCACTCGTAATGATTTCATTTACGTCGTCACCGTCGATGTCGCACGACGCAACATTTACTCCACCGCGATACGCAACGTCATAGGCAAGGAATGAACCGATGAATGAACCGTCTTGTCGAAATACAGAAACACTTGGGTCACCATCTTCTCCTGCACCAACAAGAATTTCTGCAATACCATCATTACCAAGATCTGCTGTAGCGATGCTTGTGATGAGTGCGTTTGAATCACTATATGGCGCGAAAACAGTTATGACATTTCCTTCATTGTCGAGAATGCGGATGTCTGGTGTGGTAGCGGCGTGTATCGATCGTGGAAAAAGAGAAATACTCATCGACGCAGCGAAGAGAAAAAGAGAAAAGGTTCGTGCACAAAACATAGATGTGCAAAGTATACTTCTCGTGAGTTCATTCGTAGGATGAAAAAAATAAAACGCTATCCCACTTCGCTTCGTATGACGGAGCTACGTAGGGAAACAAAAACACCGACGTGAAGTCGGTGTTTTTGTGGTGGACCAACAGGGACTCGAACCCTGGACCCCCTGCTTGCAAAGCAGGTGCTCTACCAACTGAGCTATTGGCCCTTAAGCGACAAAAGAGTATCAAACTTTGAAATGCTCGTCAAAGCCACGCCCAGCATAGCTCTACTGCTTTATTGCGTTTTCTGGAACTTCTCCAGCCAAGAATTCCTCGATGTTTTTGACCACTTGTTTGCTCATTGATGCGCGAGTTTCAACGGTTGCGCTTGCGGTGTGTGGCGTGAGAACGACGTTCTTTAGTTTGCGTAATCGATCTGCGACCTTTGGATCTGCGGCAATGTTTGGCTCGCCTTCAAATACATCGAGTCCTGCTCCGCCAAGCTTTCCATTTTCTAGCGCGTCGACTAATGCAGCTTCGTCAACAACTGGGCCACGGGCTGTGTTGATGAGGAACGCGGTTGGCTTCATCATCGCCAGGGCAGTAGCGTCGATAAGATGATGAGTAGTAGGGAGAAGGGGAACATGAAGACTTACAAAGTCCGATTCTCGAAGGAGCGCTTCTTTCTCTTTGAACTCTGCGCCAAATTCAGCTTCGAACTTTTCATTTTTATGCGGATTGTTGTAAATAATTTTTACGCCAAATCCATCTTTCATTCGTCGTGCCAGTCCAGATCCAATTGCGCCTGCGCCGATAATACCAAGTGTTTTTCCAATGACGTCAGTTCCACGAAGCATTTCCGGTCCCCATCCTTTGTATTTCCCGTCACGAGTGAATTCGTGAGTTTCTACAATACGGTGTGCTAAAGCGAATATGAGTGCAACAACATGTTCTGCAACAGATTCACTTACTTCGGGTGTTGGCGCGTTCGTGACAATAATTCCTCGTTTCTTTGCTTCGACAACGTCAATATTGTCGAATCCGACCGCGTAGTTTGACACCATTTTGAGCTGTGGCCCAGCAGCGTCGAAAACCTCGGTATCGATCTTGTCGGTTAAGATTGAAACAATGATGTCTGCGCCTTTTACGCCAGCAAGAAGGTCGGCTCGTGGAATAATTTGGTCTTCTCCATAAACTTCGAGCGTAACATTCGGCAGCGCTTTGAGCATTTCAAGCCCCGGAGAAGGGATGTGTCGAGCAACAAAGATTCGAGGCATAAAAAGGAGATCGCGGCTACTTTACCGTTGACCAGTCGAGAGAATCTTCGATTGTTGCCCATGCAGAATCGGCCGTTCCATTTTTGTAGTTTATGGTGATCAGTCGAGTTGGTGTAAAGAAATGAAGAATGGTTTGAGGATGGTCTCCCATGTCGATTTCTATACGTTCTTTGAGCGTTGTTGTATAAAGAGTTCCATTCGTAAGTGTTTGTGACGTGGTGGATTTTTCAGAAAAGCGACTGTCACTAAAAAGTGATGCGACGTACGCAGATGAATCAGACCCAGCTCCGGTTGGAAGTTCGGCAGTCGAGATGGATATTTTTTCAAGATTCGTGCCTTCAGAGTCAAAAACATGAATGATCATTGGTTCGTCATTCATGGCAATGGTGTAGATGCTGTTGTTCCATGATCCAGCAACGTGCCATCCCGTTGGAGCGATAAAACCAGGATATCGTTCAGTGCCTTTAATCGTGATATTACTCGTATCGACAGGCTCTGCAGTTGCGCAGGCTTCTGCGATTCTTGTCAGATTCGTTGTGATTCCATTGATGGTTCCGTTTTGGCAGGCTGCAGAAAGTTCGGAAGTTGAGAGGCCGGAATTGGGATTTCTTGTGAGTAAAAGTCCGACTGCGATGAGGGAAAATACTGCGGTCCATACAAGGAGAACAAGCATCCAGACGTGAACTTTGCTTTGTTGCATGTTCAATGACGATGATGGCGAAGCGTCCATAGATTAGTTTCCCGCAATTACAGCAATTTGAAGTGCGGCAATACACATAATAAGAATAATGAGCGCTGCGGCAGAGACGAGAAGAATCGTCATCCATGCGCGAGAATTTTTGTGGACTCCTGTGATATTTTTCATAGCTTTCTTACTCTAAACGCCGCAAGTTCTGTTGCTTTTGGCCATGCGGCGAGTATACCAGCCTTGGCTCCAATATGTTGAACAACATTCTCTGCATTCATGGTTCCTAAACGCAACGAATCTTCTACGCTCAGGTTGTTCATGATGCCTGCGGTGAATGCAGAACCGAATGCATCACCAGCACCAGTTTGTGAGACGGATTGAACTCCAGAAGTTCGACAGTGCCATGTTGTTTTTTCTTTTCGTACGAATGCACCATTTTGTCCGTCGGTTATGACGGTTATGCATCCGGGAAGTGCAAGAAGTTCGCATTGAATTTTCGGGTCGTTTGCAGATTTGCCAGAGAGGAGTTGTGCTTCTTCAAGATTCACGAGAAGGACATTTGCGAGTTTGCGAATAGGGTCGAGTCCACGTCCTGCTTTGAGCTCTTGCGTTCCAGGATTCCATGCAAAGAACGACCCTTTTTGTTTACACGTTCTCGCGATCGACGTTGCGAGTGCAGTATTTCCGCCAAGAGAGGAGAGGTACACGCCGTCATGATTTATTTTTGAAAGCTTGATGTCTTTTTCTGAAAAGTTTGCGCTTGCGCCGCGAAAAACGAGTGCGGTTCGTTCGCCATTTTCTGTAGTGAGAAGCGTGCTATATGACGTTGCCTCTTTTTTTGCAACGGTAATGAGCGATGTGTCGATAAGCGCAGCACGAAGTTCTTTCAGAATGGATTCTCCAGAATCATCTGCGCCAATACGAGACATGACCGACGTTTTGAACCCAAAGCGCTGAAAAGTGACTGCTGCATTTGTTGCGCCGCCACCAGTAGCAAGAACAAGGTTGTCGACGTCGATTTTTGTACCGAGCGTTACGCATTCCGCGAGAACATTCGGGTTTCCTGGCATGGGGAACACGTGAAATGCTTTTGACAGAAGAAAAACATCTCGAGATGCAGAGCCGATGGTGAGGATAGAAGAGGTCATAGCGTATTTTTTGCCCAAAGTTTCACGTAATGAAGATAGTTTTTTGCAATGGCGTCTATGGCCTGTTGTTTTGTTATCGATTGCTCGAGAAGCTTTTTGATTGGTGTAAAAAAGATGGTTCGTCCAATGGCAAAGCCGTCGACTGCGCCGCTTTTTGCTGCGGTGATTACCCACTCGTCAACAACGCGCTGTGATTCGCCGTGGCCAAGAAGAATCATGGGGACTTTTGCAACTGCAGCAAGCTTTTTCCAGTCTTTTGTGGTTTTTTGCATTTCAAGTTTCCATAGAGACGGATGGACGCCGTGTGCGTACATGTCTCGAACCATTGTTGTTGTCATGGCAAGTGGTGATTTCTTGCCATGAACAAGCGGTTCGAGCATGAGGGGAATTCCTTCTGCGTCACAAAATTCTGAAAGCGCACGGAGCTTTTCCATTTTTATTTCGTTGTGTTCGTCGTCGGCAAAATTGTAGTTTACGAGCGCTTTTGCATACGTCGGATCTTGTTGGAGAAGCGCGCGACCAAACCCGCGTTTGTGAACAAAGTCGAACGTGCTGCCGCCACTTGTTTCCGTGGAAACCGCGTGAATGATATTCATTGCTTTTGCGCGTTTCAGAATGCTCGCGCCGAATTCTTCGTCAACAAGAATTCCGCAGTCTCCATATTTTTGTGCCGCAGGATATGCCTGAAGGAATCCTTCAAAGATGACGTGTTTTAATAAAACAATTTTTTTTGCGATTGCTGCACTTGGCGGATATGCAACTTGAAAAAGCTCGCGCGTGAGTCCGCTTCTGTGGTCAAACGGAAGAATAAAAAGGGGCTTCATATGGTGGAAAGTATACCGTGGGGTGGGGGAGTGAAGTGATCGTTGATGGATTCTGGGAAATGAAGTGAGTCTTTTGAAGGGGTTAGGAATGTGAGGTGACGGGAAGGAGACATTGAATAGATGGTGATTGAAAGAAAGAAATGTTTTGTGCCGACGAGGAGCTTGGGATGTTGTTTTTGAAAACATGATGTTCGTTAATGCAACCATCTTGCAATAAGAAACTCTGGTGGAATGTGGTGACGTTCTGTGTCCGTCGACAGTCGTTTGTGACAGTTCGTTAAGAGCATTTACTATTCGATCTCATCTTCAAGGCATTTTCTTGATCGTAGACAGTCATGCTGCCCTGTTTTCAAACCCCAAAAAACCACTACCCCTTTTTAAAAAGACCTACCTCACTCCTAGCCCCGTCACTCCTTTTCAAAAATATTTCCCTTACTCTCACATCCCAACCCCCTTCAAAGACTCACTTCACATTCTCTTCACAATCACTTTCATACAAAAAGTGACGGATGTCTCATTCTGTAGGTGACAGAAGCTTTATCTCGTAGCGACGGATGTCTCATTCTGTAAATGGCGGATGTTCTATTCAGTCATCCCCGCGTAGGCAGGGATTCACTCCTTTCTTATGTCTCAATCATTGCAGTCATCCCCGCGTATGCGGGGATCCAGTGTGCTTACAAAAATATTCTGAAGAGGCGAGCGGGTGATGGTGAGATTTTGATATTGATAGATATGGATCCCCGCCTACGCGGGGATGACCACCATTACAGGAGTAACTGTTGATTCTGGGATGACCACCGTTGCAGGGATGACTGCAATAACAGCGACGATCATGATCATTCAGTTCTTAGCAGGGATGGATCCCCGCCTACGCGGGGATGACCACCGTTGCAGGGATGACTGTTGATTCTGGGATGACCACCGCCTCATTCCCCCAATTCAAAGGTTCACTTTACGTTCTCACATTTCCCCCCTCCAATCTCATACACATACCACGGAAGAAGCTTTTCTCCTTCAAACTTTTGCAGTGGTTCTCTATCTGGCGCTGGCCAAGCTTCAAGAGCGATGACGGTTCCTGGCCTTGCTTCAGATGTAAGTTTTTCAAATAACTTTTTGTACGACTTTTCCATGAGGAAGATGACAATAAGATCAGCGTCGGCAAAATGTTGCTGAAAGAGGTTTCCGAATCGTAATGAAACGTTTTTGTATTTTTTTGGCGACCGTAATTTTCTGAGAAGTCCGAAGAAGAGAGGGAGGAGTGAGACGTCGTAGCCAATACATTTTGCGTTTGGATACTTCTTTGCGAATGCGAAGAGAATTGATCCTGTGCCACAGCCAAGATCGTAGATTGTTGCAGAGGGACTGATCTTGAGATTATCGACGAGAAGGCTGCTTTCCGCTTTCATCGTCGGAACCCAGGGCGCGCAAGAAATTGCACCCCAGGCAAAAGAAAGAAGAGCAATAAAAAGAAGAAAAAAGAGAACTTCCGGCATACGTTATTCTTTTGAAGACGTCACTCCCAACATGCGCATGAGCTGTGCTTCTTCTGCCGGCGTTAAATGTCGCCATGTTCCTACGGGAAGGTCACCAAGATGAATATTCATGACGCGAATGCGTTCCAGTCGTTTAACGTTGACGTGCATGGCTTCACACATTCTGCGAATCTGTCTGTTTCGTCCTTCAACGAGCGTGATTGCGAAAGAAGTGTCACCAAGTTTGGTGACTTTTGCGGGCAATGTTTTTCTTCCGTCGATTTCTACTCCAGCACTAAGAATCTGCACAAACTCCGGACTAACACTTCGGTCGATAGTCACAACGTATTCTTTGTCGTGTTTTCCTTCTGCACGCAAGATTTTGTTGACGACGTCGCCGTCGTTGGTGAGAAGAATCAATCCAGAAGAAGCAACGTCAAGCCGCCCAACATGAAAAATACGTTCTGGATACTTTACGGCGTCAATAATGTTGTCTTTTGCCTTTGGATCTGAGGTGCAAATGACTCCAATAGGTTTGTGATAGGCAATGTACACGCGTTTACTCGACGGCTTTTCTACAAGCTTTCCTTTGACCACAATCTTTTCCGATCCATCGACTTTTTGCCCAAGCGCTGCCCGAGCGCCATTTACGAGCACTTTTCCCAATGTAATCAGCCTATCCGCCTCTCTTCTTGAGCACACACCAGCATCGACCAGATATTTATTGAGACGAATCGGTTCCATATGGCCGGAGTATAGACAACGTAATGCGTTTTGACTACGATGAAAGGGGTTTTCCCAAGGAAATCAACATTTTTTGGCAAGGGAGCATTCATGCCGAAAGCGAGAATTACTGTAGAAGTAGTCAATGGTCTTATCTTGGCCATTGGAGACGTGGTCGATAGATACGAGGATGACACAAACGAGTTTCGGAGAAGAGATGGTTTTCGTGGAATTTTTCCGCGAATTCGAATGGAGCTGGCTGACAGTCCGAAGGTTTTGCAAGCGGTCGAAAACGCATTGAGTGGATGGGTGCTCTCTCCTCCAACTGCCATTAATGTTCTTGAGACATTGAAAAAGGAAGTCGGAAGTGCCGCTGGTACTGTTCTGGTTGCGGAACAGGGAGGTGGTCAAAGAATTCTTGAAGAGACCCCATTCGCTCGGTCGATTCGAACAATCATTGTTGCGATTGAGGACATCATGGCGGAGTTCGGGGACGCTGATGCTGATGAAATGCACGAAAGGATGAACTCAGACGTAGCTCCCAAGCTTCGAGCGCTTCGGACAGGGCTTTCTTCTCCAGATTCAGAAGTTGCGGAGACTCTCGCTCTGGTGATTCGAAATCTGCGAGAAAGTGAAAGACCGCGGATCTCGATTGCACTTCTTCAAGGTCTCATCGAAAGGACGTGACGCATGGCAACGCTCCTCACCAACGAAAGACGGCCTGTCCTGGGCCGTCTTTGTGCGTTCAAAAGCATCCTGCAATACATTTTCCTTTTTTATATCCGTCATTGCGAGGAGAATGTAATCATTCGACGAAGCAATCTACGCTTATTATTCGAACATTGATTATTACGATCACGAACCAGGTTTCAGGCTTTCCAGCGAAGCCGGATCCGGCTTCGCCGGACGTCAGGATTACCTTCCTTGCAATGACGGATTTGAATAACTCAATAATGAGAAAGTTTTTCGTAAAACAAAACACCACCCATTGCTGGGTGGTGAATGACTTGAGGAACACATCAAGAGAGAGTTCGATGTGTTGCCCCAACATAACAATCCGATGATACATCATCAGATAGTCATGTTGGGGCGAAGGGGAGTGAGCCCTTCGTTTCTTTGAACTTCTCAAGACCACCGAGAAAACAATTTCTCGTTGATCTAGTCGAAGAGGCGAGAGTGAATCGCCTTTCGAGTGCGGTAACACTGTCTTGTTTCTTATTTGTCAGTTCATGACAGGGAAGAAACAAGGAAGGAAGACCTTTTAGAGGGCCTTTAGAGCTTTTTCGAGCTCCTCGAGGCCGTCTCGAAGTTTTCCCGAGCTGGCCCTCTCCCGGGAGAAGACTTCCAGCACCACGGCGACAATCGCCGTGGTGTATTTTTTATTCATGTCTGCTGTGGCTTCCAGCGCAGTCATAAAAAGCTGAACATGTTCGCCGTGGAAGCGGCGATCGTCGCTAACGATCGCGGCCAAATTTTTCTTATACTCCCGATTTTTTCTAGCGGTCAGTTTTTTTTGTCGCTCTCTTTCCACGAGGCTTCGGATGATGTCTGTAGCTTCAGTCACCTCTAGGATATCCTCGTATTCGTAGCTATGGTCGATGGAGAGATTTTTACTCCCCGATATCACTACCTTGCGACCTTCCGAATCGTCGGCCCACGCGACGATTCGGAGCTTGTTTGCCGAATCGTCGGTTGGTGCATGTTGGAAGTCCTTGAGGCCGAGGGCTTTAAGAATTTCCACGTTTAGCTCGATCTCGATCTCGAAGTCGGGGTCGAGATCTTCTCGCCCCGGGACTTCTTCACCCCGCTCGAATCCACGAGCGTTCTTAAACCAGTTACCTTCCCTTTTTGTGGGGCTAGATGTCGCGGTCATGGTTTCTCCTTTTTACAAAAGCGGCCCATGGAAGCCGACCTTGGCGGGTGCCGAGGATTTCGAACTTTCGAGCTTTCAATTAGTGCCGCGTATCTCTACGCGTTGGCAACGGCATGAGTTAAAAAACTCTTAGCCGACTAACGCCTGAACACTTTTTTACTAGCTCACCATTTTTCTTTGAAGAGCAGGCTAATTGGAGCGAACTTTCGGATCCGACTCAGTTTTTCTCCAGGCCGGAGGCATTTCCGATGGGGGAGTTAGCGTTTTCAGCTCCTCGCGGAGCCTGCAAATCTTCTCCCAGAGGCTCAACGCGTATTCGACCCGCTCCCTTTGTCTCGAACTCAAATTTTCTTTCAGCATCTTGCGGCATTCGTCCGCCGCGGTTTCCCCGTGGGGCATGTAGACCCCAGCGTCTTTCAGCGCTGGAGGTAGGTACGTGAGAGTTAACTCGAGACTCCTCAGGTTGCGAGTGTACGGATGCATGATTTCTCCTTTCTGAACGAGCGGCTCATGTAGCCGACCTGAATTGGTTGATTCAGGATTTCTCTTCTCAAGACCACCGAGAGATGATTCTTTCGTTGGTCTAATCGAAGAGGCGAGAGTGAATCGCCTTTCGAGTGCGTGCCAGATTAAACTCTGGCGGGTTTTTGACAGACGTTTTTACACTGGGTCTGTCAGCCAAGAAGAGGAAAGAGAAGTTACCACGGGCAGGTGGTACGTTCTGTTCCCTTATGGTAGGGAAGTGCGCCCTCGATGAGGGCATGGGTGGACCAGAAGTCCACGGACTCTTGAAGATCCCCGGTGGGGTCACCAGGGAATTGTGGGGTCGCTGCCCCTACGTAGGCGGCGATTACTTGCCACCCCCTATAGACCGGTATGGCGATAACGGTCTGAATTCTGCTGATTTCGTCCTTTTTACCTTTTACGAATTTTCCCCAGATGACCTTCCGGCCGCGGTTGACCTGAGCGTAGAAGACATCGTCCTCGGCTCTGGCGGTGACGCACTTACAGAATCCGACTTCGAAGTGGAACTTTTTTTCGAAGACGATTGGTTCACGTTGGAAGTGGATCTGGCTCTGCTCTGGAATATCTGCATCCGGAGCAAAAAGAATTTCGTCTTCCGGCGCGATTTCGTTGTTCCCCGCGTTTTCCATGATCGCCCTTGCGCGGGAGATCTGGTTTGCGGTGAGGGAAGCGGAAACGCGGGTGGGGATCGAGACGACTTGGCTGGTGGTTTTCATCTTTTTACCTGTTCCGGAACCTATCCGGCATAGTCGAGGCGCTGGTTGTTTCAATATTTGCCTCGATCGTTGCCTTTCTTTTGCAAGAAAAACAGTGATCGAAGGGCGAGGAGTGAACTCGCCGAATCGAATGCTTTTTTCGAACAGTTTGTTTCTATGTTGTGCGCCAGAAGAAACAAGAAAAGAACTGGCTGGAAGCCCGAGGTACTAGCCCTCGAACTCCCACTTGAGGCCGTGGACTCTCCAAAACTTTACGAACATCCCGTTCCGCATTTCTGCGTAGAGGGGAAGAACATTCATTTTGGTGAGTCCTTCGAAGACAGGGTAGGGCGCAACGAGGATCATCTCGTCGGCTCCACTGTCTTTGAATAGGTCTGCTACTTCGTTGGCCTGGACGAACCCACCAGACATCCTGCTGATGTCATTTTGGCGGATCCGAACCTGCTGACCGGCCAGTCGACTCAGCTCTTCAAGCTGCCTTTCGGTGGGTTCGTGGCGGGAGCATACGAGGACTTTCGTGCCGGCCAACTTGCCGGTTTCGCGGAGGTCGAGGCCGACGGAGATCAGCCGCCGGAACTGGACGAAGACAAACCTTCGTCCTTTGACCACGAAGTCTGGTGTCTCGTCACTCTCAGCGGTTCGGGTTTCGGCGAACAGGGGCCGAAGCCCTTGCTCGCAGAATCTCTGCAGGGCCGCGGCTGGGGCAACCGCAACCATGTCATCGAACTTTCCATCTCTGAATTGCCGAGCGATACGCTCGGCATTTTGTTCATTGGTGGGTACGATCTCGACGTTGTCGTGGTGTAGGTATTTCAATGCCTCGAGTTGCGAGGCAATGGGAGCTGTTGGGGCGAACCAGAGAATCTTTTTCACGATCTCTCCTTTTTTGGGTGACTGTTGAGAATGAAATTCTCATCACTGAAAACAATCAAAATTCTTTTCAAAGATGAAGTGGCTGGCAGTTCTGGACGAGTGCTTCCCGTTGAACTGCCAGCCGAGCTTTCCCCTATTATTTTGCGTCCATCTCACAAAATAGCATTTCAACCATGCAACAATCTTTCGACTGTTCTGGTCCGATGGAATCCGATGACATCCCTAAGAGGCGGGGGAGCGAGAGCCTAGCGCTTCGCGATCGGATTGTGAGTTTCCCTTGCGATCGGGAATTATCGCGCCACTCGCCAAACCTGCTGCAGGTTCCGGGCATTCGACTATATTCGGGTATGTATTGCTCACACGTTCATACCCTAGATTGATGCCAGACTTTTTATCTGACTTTTACCAGCCTTGCAGCCAGCGTACTTCGAATTGATAGACGTCGATCGCGCCATTTCAACTCGAGCTGTCCCGTTTAGTGGGACTCCTTTGAAGACAGCTGCTTTTCAGCACATGCTGAAAATAGAGTCTGCTCATTGGACTTTTGTCGGTAACACAGATTTTGATCTTGCGACCACATCAAACGCATGCTTGAAGACATTGTAACTTTCTGGCGCCTTTTTCTTCCGCTGTCCTTTTTATGAGAAAGTTAGATGATCAGCATTGTGAGATCATCAGCGGTGAGCAATCGAAATCGCTCTCTAAGGTGTACACACAGTCATTGACTTGTGCTCGGTTCTGGCTGGGAAACCGATTGTGTTCAAGCTAACGTCACCTGTCCGACAGTTGAACAGACTGCGGTCTGTTAGCGTCGGCGCATCTTACAGAGAATGCAGCCGAGGTAGTGATGGCACCTGCTCTACCAGGCTGTGGGATGCCTCGAGGGAGCCCCACTGCTCACATGTTTTTTAGGCAGTCATGTTCTGCCCTGTATGCCCGGTTCCATGTTTCTCTCCTGGATCCGTTCGGAAACGCTGAACTGCGTTCCGATATGAAACATCTTTTTCAAAATGTCTCGTATCGGAGGACAAGTTGTGCAACTTGTCCGAGCCGAGTGCTTTTTGTGTTTTCGACCTTTTTTCTTGGTGTTGGTCCAACCTGAGTGATGTGCTTCACTTGCGCTCGCCATTTTTCACACTTGAGAAAAACGGTGACAAAAACTTTTTGCCCACTAGAACTTGTCAACGCCGACCCCGCCCGTAGAACGAGCGAAATCGATGAGACTCTTGTTCGCCACGTCCATGGCGAACCCGTGGACTTTCGTCCCCGGGATGTCAGTTCTTTTGAGGGATGACACCGACGTGTCGTCGTCCGTGAGGACGACGATTTCGGGACGGTACAAGGCCGCCCCTTCAGCAATTTTTTTCTCGATGAAGGCATGTGCGGCCTTTATCGAGGCGGCGATATCGGTGCCGCCGCCGCTGAAGTTTTTGCTCTGGAACTTTTTTACAAGTTTCCGAGCTTCTTCAGGCGTACCTGCATGGTCGACATGCCCCATGCTGGTGTCAAACACCGAAAGGAACACTTCCGCGTCGCCAGCAAGAACCGCCTTCAGGCGATTCATGACGACGCCGGTTGCCTTCCAATGCCGTTTTCCGGACATTGAGCCACTGCCGTCAACAAGGATAAAGATCGACTGTTTTTTCTCTATTGTGGTTACACGCTCCCGGATGGGGAGCTGACCAGTCACTGCCTGGTAGAGAAAGTAGGTCGGATTTTCTTGTCGCGTTGCCCAGGCGGTGGGGCTGACGCGACTCAACTCGCCGAGATTCCGGATCGGGCGCCTGCGAACTTCGTCGCCGGCAGGATCGACTTCCTGCTTCTTGTTCTTGCGAACTTGAAGCTTGGTAAATTGATCAAGCTGGCGGGAAATGTCGAGCATTACCCTCTTATCCGAACCTTCGGAGATATCTTCCGCAACTTTCAGGGCATTTAACTTTTTTTCGCCGGTTTTCTGGCCGTCGCTCTCTTCTGACTCGATTTCATGATTTTCCCCATCGGGATCAATCATGTCTTTCTCGTCATCTGAAAGCGAATCGACCATGTCCATGGTTTCATGCATGGACTCGGCGATGCCCTCTGGTCTTTGGCTATCAGCGAAGATGGGGAGCGGTTCTCCGCCTTCTCCACCTGCGCCCTCTCCGCCCTTCTGCTTGCTAAGCAGTTTCAAGCAGGCCATGGCCTGCTCGAGCGGGGTACCACCGGGGAATTTCTGCAGATCCACTGTCTGCAGAAAATCGCAGACGTTGGTGTGGTACCGCATTGTTTCGCTAGCCTTGGCCGTTACGGCTTCCATCCGATTGGTCGTATAGGCCAGAGATTTTTTCCCCTCTTTTCGAACGGGAATTTCCCAACGACCTTGCGAATCGGCGGCGGGCAATCTTTCTTCGGCACGCCTAACCACTTCGTCCCTGTAGACCGACGGAGGATTTACCCTCCCGCCGGCGGCGAGGTTCGTAAGGTCAGCGACCAGGTCGGGGGCGAACCCCCGGAGCTCCACCTTCTTTGCCGCCTCTTTCATTTCTTCCCGCGAGGGAGAAATGTAAGTGGGGGGAGGAGATGTGCGGAACGTGAACTGTGTCATGGTGTTCTCCTCCCGCGAATCGCGGGATAGCAAGGGTAATTTTTTCGAAGCGGTTGCTCCGATATGAAACATCTTTTTCAAAATGTCTCGTATCGGAGGACAAGTTGTGCAACTTGTCCTAATCCGAATGCATTTTTGCTCATTTATTCAGCCGAGCCAGCTATATCCAGGATTCATGCCTTCACCGTGGAATGGCGGATAGTTTTTGTGGCCGTTAACTAACAACGGCTGAACACTAGACTCGAGTGTTTTCGAGCGCGAGCTTCTGGGCTTCGCCGGCCTTTTCCGCGACCGTGTCGCGGATTCTCTTCCGACGGTCGGTGAGACCATCGGTCACCTTTAGCGATGAGGCTTCGTCGCCGAAAGTTTGCAGTGCTTTCGCGACCTGCAGGAGCTTGATCGGGCTAGCCGTCCGTTTGGCGTCTTCAAAGGAAGTGAGGAGGTCGCCGAGCTTGCGCTCGGCGGTCATCACACGATTCTCTGCGGCCGCGCGTTCCATCGCGACGTCCAAATCTTTCTGGATCGTCTCCGCGAGTCCTTCGAGACCCGGCAGAAAGCGCAGGTCGGTGAGATCCTGTTTCTCTACGTGGTCGGAACCACGCATGGAGGCAGCTGTTTGGCATACCTGGAATGCGTGAACCGCCGTACGCGGAGAAACAAAATTCCCAGTAGCCGTTGCATTCGCCAGAATCTCTGCAAGAACCCCCTTGAACCCGTTCATAACGGGTCCTCCGAGGCGCGGGGCAACTTTTTCGAGGAGCTGAAGGTAGGATTTCGCCGAGTAATCAGCCCACGCCAGGTTGAGCTGAAGCGGGAAGCGCTCGACGAGCGCGTGGGAGGCTGGTCCCAGATCCGAAATTTCTCCCGGTTCTTTGTTGGTGAGACAAATAATGACCTCCGTACGCATCTTGAAACGCTGCGCGCCATTGCGCAGTTCTTTCGAAGTGAGCACATCCTTGAGCGCCAATAGCACGCTCGCCGGGGCGTCGAATAGCTCCTCGAAGACCGCGATGCGCGAATTCAAGAAGCTTTTTTCAGGGTAGTACTCAAGAACTTTCTCGTCCTCGAGTTTTCTGAAGTTGAGCCCCCCGAACAGGCGACTCTCGTCCATCCCTTCTCCGAAGAATTGGTAGAAGGTCTCATTGTCGAGGCCAAGACCGTCGATGACGGCCTTTACCATTTCCGACTTTGCATGTCCGCCGGGTCCAAAGACGATCACGAATTTTTTACTGGCGAAAGCCAGGGAAAGAATTCGTGCCATCTCGCCAGCGAACACGAAGGAGCCAGAAAGGATTTCACTGATTTTCTGATAAGACATCGCAAACCTCTTCAGCCCGATTGTTGGGCTTCAGATTGGGCCTGCCCTGGGGAGGGCAAGCAGTTGTTGTGCTTTTCCCTCCTTTGGGCAATGCCCGCAGTTTGGGTCCCCAGTCTTCCGATTGTTTATCGGAATGAGGGGATCCAAACCTGGAAGCGTTTGTCTTCTTTGCGCAGATATTGCGCTCTCAAAGCCTACAAGATTCTTAGGACTTCTTTAGATTGTCCTAACGTTGCAAACTTTGAGAGCGACTGAAGCGGAATGCTTTTCAGCAGTACTTCAGTGCTCTGTATGTAATCTTCTGTTGTGAAGAAGCTTTCCCTCTCTCAGACGGTCAACATTTATGCTTACCGGTCCGTCGATTTCTGTGATAGAGACTGCCCCGATATCGTTGATCTTGCGATGAACAATATGGGGTGCACTCTTTACCACTGCGTTCTCTGTGTGAACTGCAGGGGGAAGCCATTGTGTGATCGTCCGAGTTTCCTCAGATATCGGTATTCCTAATGGTTCCGGTCGTTGCCTTTGTTTCGTCAAAGGCACAGAAGTGAGAATGATACGAGGAACAGCTTCTCTCTCAGGGACGTTCCCTAAGCGGCTGCTCATTTCATCATCACGCGTTGCGTTGCCAATGCGTTCGAACTCTCTCGTTCAAACGAAAAAGGCAGGATTCAATCTTTCTGGTGTGAGAGATGGAATCCTGCCTTGGTTATGTCCACTGTATGATAGTGGAGGTAACCGTTGGCCCTTTGTCGTGTGGGCGTCACGCTCTCTCTTGGTTTAGTTGTAATGTTCGTGTGAAGCTCTCCTGTTCTCTTTGCTTGCTTCATCGTGACTCCACTATAGCATTTTTCTCAGGAAGTGTCAAAGTCCTGCTGGCACGAGGGGCTAAAACTGGCTAAAGTTAGCCAAGAAACTATCCACAATGCTGTATTGCACTGTTTGGCAGAAGTGGAATAATAGGGTAAGAATATGCTTTTTTCCGACATCCTTTCCCGCCTTGGTTTGGCCGAAAACGAGGCCAAGATCTACGAGATTCTCCTCTTAAAAGGGGAAACAAAGGCCCGAGACCTGCTTTCAGACTCTGGTTTAAGCCGTGGAAATGTCTATAACATGCTGACTTCTTTGACTGCCCGGGGCCTAATCCAGGTGATTGAGGGCAAACAACAAACCTATAAAGTGACAGATCCCACCAAACTCTCCTCCTTAGTAGAGGAGCGAAAGCGGGGGATCGAGCGCCTCGATGCCGAGTTTAAAGAAACCTTGCCCCGAATGCTGTCGACTTTCTCTCTGACGACTGGTCGGCCGACCGTGAGGGTTTTTGAGGGGCTGGAGGGTGCAGAAGATGCGATTATGGATTCACTCGATGCAAAACAGGGGATTTGTACCTATTTAGACCTTTCGTCGTTACGAGGAGACTTTGCTGATGCGAATGCGCGATACCTCAAGAAGCGCATTGCGAAACAGATTCCAAAGCGAATCATTGTTCCAGACTCGCAAGAAGCACACGACTTCTTTGAAAAACAAAATACCCCGTTTACTACGGTGGTATTTGTGAAGGATTTTCCAACAGGGTTTCAAACAGCAATGGAGATGTATAACGACACAGTTTCTTATCTTACTATGACACCGGAGAAGGTAATCGCTGTTCTTATTGCCGACCGCGCGATTGCTTCTTTGGAGCAACGGAAGTTTGATTTTCTCTGGAAGATGTTTGAGCCGAAGGATTAGCTTCCTGGCTAGTCCGTACTTCTGGTTCGAATGCTATGTATCGAACTTTTGGATTTAGCGGGTCTGAAAAATATCGTGTTCCAACAAAGCCTCTTTGCACTCTACGTTCGACTTCGGATGTTATTTCTTCTACGCCTTTCGTCATATCAAATCGAACGATTTGAAGCTGCGCAGAATGTCGCTGTAAGTCGTGATGAGTCTTTCCTTCGTAAAACCCGTTCCGTTCATCGTCTCTTCGAAGAATGAATCGTTTCTGTTTTAGCCCATTACTTCCGGTAACAGACTCGACGCCGATAATAACGCCTTTATATTCTTCAACATATTTCGTACCAACTGGAAGTTCTGCAAAAACATCAGTAAAGATGACGTGGCCTTCTGCTGCCATATCGATGACAGTTTTCATAATAGAATCCCCAATGCCGGATCCACGAATTTCATTGTTTACATTAAGCGATGCGGCATAAAGTGATCCGTCGAGCCTTTCGTCGAAGCGCATAAAAGCCATGAGCATTCCATTTTTTTTGATTTCGAAAAAACGAGTTCCTGATGCATTAAAAGCTTTTCGAAGGCCTTGAAGAACGAGTTCAGTCATTTCTGGTTTTTGTGCATTCCAGTTTTCTCTTGCGATTGCCTCCATGCCGGTTTTATCATCCCGTGTCAGATCGGTTGCTTTTTTGGATTCCAGCTGGATATCGGGGAGTTCTCGTAAGTTCGTCGCAGATCCTTTAAACGCGTCGCGGAAAATTTTTCCAAAAAGTGCGAGTCCCTGTTGATGGGTTTTTAAGGTCGCGAGAAGACTCTCCAGATCTCCACCTTTTGCTTCGTTGTGATTTTTTTGGCGACAAACCGTAAGGATCGCGCCAAACTGCGTGTTAATTTCAAAACGCATTTTTCTCGCGACCTGATCATCGATTTTTCCAGTGAGGATTGCGCTATTGAGGGTCTCTAGAAGATCTTCTCGTTCCCCGATTGTTCTTAACAGGATATCTGCGACAGGTTCGTGTTCTTCATTAAGAGATTCGAAAACTTCCATTGTTGGTACAAGAAAATCTTTGTCATGAGCGAGTCTTGCAGCTGCTTCAAGTGCGAACGATCCTGATTTTTCGACCGCAGCTTCGACGTGGCGCGATTGCTCTGCGATGAGCGGGGAATGAGAGAGAGTCTTGAAAAGCTTCGGTGGAAGCGATCGGAGAGCCGGAGCTTCTGCTTGTTTGAGCGCATTATCAAGACGAAGGTTTTTTTGGTATATTTCGAAATCTTTAAGGATCCGGACCCGTTCTTCTATTGAACGACCCTTTACTAATTCTTGAGGATTAAAATCGCGAACATCGGTATCTGCTTTTGATACATCATAAGTAAAACTATTTTCTACGCCCCTACGTTGAACTCGTGCATCGTCACGATCAAATGTACGGAATGTTCGAATTGGTGTTCCGATATTGTTTTCATCAAGCGCGACAATAGCTGCAATGCCCTCATTGATCTGATCGATGCGAATGTTCTTACCACCAAACTCGCTGCCAAGTGAGTACCTGACACTTTCGAGACGAACTTGCCCTTTTTCAGTCACTCGAGCCTGCTCTTCCAGCTGTTCTATTTTGCGAGAAGAGAAATCCTGCGATCTCAATAATCCTTTTTCAAAAAGAGTCGGAGCGTACTTTTTCAAGAAATATAGTGGACGATCGAGGGCAATGGTTTTAGTCTCTGGGTCGTGGAATTCCATGCCTTGCTGTTCTTGTAGCCACTGTCCACTGAATAAAATGTATTCTCCTTTTTTATTAAGAACCTCGAGTTTTCCTTGCTTATTGCGTCGTCCATTTCCAAATTTTGGATGGTAAATGATCGCGGCAACTGCGGCGTCGAGTGCACGAAAATTTTCTCGAGCACCTGGGGATGTTGTTGATACTTCTGGTAGCCAGCCTTGTATTTCCCAGAATCCTAAGTGAAAGTTTGTTGTGGCAATTTTTTTGATGTCAAATGCTTCGCTTGTGTGCTTTGGGGTATACAGAAGAGGTTTTAACCCAAGATGTTCACGTCCTTGAAGCGTCACAGGATTGTCACCAAGAGCATTCGTGAGATAGTCGCTTCGAGAAAGGGCGAAAGGATGTTGAAAGAGTATAAAAAACCTCTCCGCTTTTATGTTTAGAAATTTCTCCAGATCGAAAGTATTTTTGGTAAGGATTCCCAGTCTTTCAAGATGATCTTTTGAATATTTTTGAAATTCAGAACGGGTTTCTTGGTGTTTAAGAATCGAAGTGATTTCTGATGTTGACGGCTTTTTCCCTTCTCTGATTCCAGCTTGAATAAGCTGTGTGATTTCTTTAACCACTCTAACTCCAAATTCCTCTGAAATTTCTTCAAACATTCCACCGATTCGTTCTGCACGTTCACGAGAGGTTTCTTGCACTCTCTCTTTGATAACCGGTTTTTCTTTTTGTTTGGGGATTTCCCGAATTTGCATTTCCATACCTATTTCATTTTCATTACTCTCTTCACTGCCTTTACAATCCACGGCGCAGTCATTTGATAGTGCTCGAGGAGTTCTTCTGGTGTGCCGGATTGACCGAAGGCATCTTGCATGCCAATGCGGATGACTGGGGTGGGGGAGGATTCTGAAAGAAGTTCGCAGATTGCGCCACCAAGGCCGCCGGCGATTTGGGCTTCTTCAACGGTAACAATAGCTCCGCACTCTTTTGCAGCTTTGATAATGGTTTCTTTATCGAGCGGTTTGATTGAGGCGCAATTGATCACTCGAGCTTCGATTCCGGTTTTTTCAAGATCGCGAGCCGCTTTCAGTGCTTCATAGACCAGTGGCCCGCAGGCAATGATGGCGACGTCGTTTCCTTTTGTGAGAACTTGGGCTTTGCCGATTTCGAATGGAGACTTTGCGGTTGTGAAAACCGGAGTCGCTTCGCGGCTAAGGCGAATGTAAACTGGGCCGTCGATTTCGGCTGCAGCAAGCGTTGCTTTTTCGGCCTCGATTGCGTCACATGGCACAAGAACAGTCATGTTCGGAAGAACGCGCATGAGCGCAATGTCTTCGGTCATTTGGTGCGTTGCACCGTCTGGTCCAACAGAAACTCCGGCGTGTGAGCCAACGATTTTGAGATTGACGTTTTGTAAGCATCCAGTAGTTCGAATCTGCTCCCAGTTTCGACCAGGAGAAAATGCGGCATAGCTTGCAATGAAGGGAATTTTTCCAGCAAGTGCCATGCCAGATGCGATTGCTGCGAGAGACTGTTCGGAAACTCCCATTTGAATGAACCGGTCAGGAAAGTCTTTTTTGAATTCAAGAACGCGAATCGACTCGGTTAAGTCTGCGCAAAGCGCTACAACATTTGAATTTTCCTCTGCTGCTTTACAAAGTCCATGCCCAAAGCCGTCGCGAGTTGATGCGATGGGAATGGACTTCCCAAAAAGGTCTTTTGTTAATTTTGCAGCAGCAAGAGCAGACATATTTTAGCGGCGGCGCTTTGATGTTTCTGTGTTTCGTCGAGTTGCGGCGCGATAGATGAGCATGGCAATTCCGACGGGAATGCCGATTGCTGCGCCAACGATGACGACCCAGATAAGAATGCTGAGCGCTTGTTGACCAAGGACGATGACGAGGGCAAGGGCGCTATTTGCGTCTCGGGCAGGATCGAATTTGTTTTCTGTTGTGCTTGTTGGTGTTGTTTCTTCGGAAATGGTAACGCCGATGGTTGCAAGACTCGTTCGATTTTCTAGGTAGTTAATCTGGCCTTGGAGTGACTCAATATCTGATCGAACGATTGCAAGATGTTCTTGAACGGCAAGAACGTCGCCAACAGATTCTGCGCTTTCAAGAATGAGGAGATATTGCGTTTCTTGTGCTTTTGCTGCCACGAGTCGAGCAGAAATGTCAGTGAATTGTTCGGTAACGTCTTCGCCAGAAACGGATTCATTGTTTACGTGAACACCAAGAGCTTTGACTTCGGTCATTGTTGTTTCGAATGCGCTCGATGGTACGCGGATGGTGATGTACGCCGATGCTTGTCCAACCTCATCTTCGCTTGTTGATGATGACTGCACAAAGCCACCTTTCGTTGTGGCGAGTGACGAAATTGCCGCTGTGGTTGTGCTAACGTCGTTTGACGTCATGTTTACAGATCCGGTTTTAATAACACGCTGATCGACGACGCTGTCCGCAAGTTGTGACTCTGTTGATCCTGATGCAACGGATTTATCCATCATGATCGGTTGTGGCTGCATGCCGATAGTGATATTTGGGAATTCTGTAGTCGCCGATACGTCGTATGCATTCAAAGAACCTCCAGCCATGTCGCGATTCGATTGCGTTGTGCTTGCAAAGGTTGCAATAAGAATGAGCGCAACGGCTGTCAATCCTGTAATGAGGAGGACTTTTGCAATTTTTGCGGCCAGTGACAGGTTGTTCATAGATCGTTGTTATTAATTTTTCCTCCCAATGTTCGTAATTCTTTTAGTGCTGTTCCAAGTTCAGATCGATCCTTTGGCGGTCTGCCATGCCAGGAAGGTTCGCATTCCATGAACGAGACTCCTTTTCCTGGAATGGTGTGGGCAATCACGATTGTTGGTGCTTCCCAGGTACTTTCTGCACGATCGCAGGCATTGATGATGTCTCGCATGTTGTGACCATCAATCTCGAGAACGTTCCAGCCAAATGCTGTAAACTTTTCATGGAGCGGTTCAAGCGGCATAACGTCTTCCGTATATCCGTCGATCTGAATGTTGTTCCGGTCAATAATCCAAGTGAGGTTATTGAGCTGATATTTTGCGGCGAAAAGTGCGGCCTCCCACGTAATTCCGCATTCGAGTTCGCCATCACTCATTACACAATATGTGTGCCATGTTTCGTGATTCATTCTTGCGGCGTATGCAGCGCCGACGGCCTGTGACGATCCGTCGCCCAGTGGGCCGGAAGTATTTTCAAGGCCTGGAAGAAAACGAAGTTCTGGATGGCCTTGAAGGCGCGAACCGAATTGGCGAAGCGTCGAGAGTTCAGAAAGAGGGAAGTATCCCGCTCGTGCCATGGCAGCGTAGCGAACAGGAACAATGTGGCCGTTGCTTAAAAAGAGACGATCGCGATCTGTCCAGTTTGGTCGTTTTGGATTGTGTTGAAGAATGTGAAAATAAAGTGCAGTAAAAATGTCTGCCATGCCAAGCGGGCCAGCGCTATGGCCGCTCTTTGCTGTGGTGAGCATCGTCAAAATGTCTTGGCGAATGGTGTTCGCAAGAATCTCGAGTTTGCGCACCTGATCGTCGGTAATTGCTGCCACGCTGTGCCTCCGTTCTGGCATATAGCGCAAGTATACCTCCACAACATTTCCTTTTGTTTCTGGTGATTCGTTTCGTGACGCACTCCTTGTTATAAGAGAAAAGGAAAGCAAAAAGATCTTTGAGTCGATTGATCGTGGGATAGAAAAAAGAGGGTCTTTAAAGGGGTTGCGAATCTGAAGTGATCGTTGATGGATTTTGGGAAATGAAGTGAGTCTTTTGAAAAGGTTGAGGATGTGAGGTAACGGGAAGGAGGCATTGAATAGATGGTGATCGAAAGAAAGAAATGTTTTGTGCCGACGAGGAGCTTGGGGTGTTGTTTTTGAAAACACGATGTTCGTTAATGCAACCATGTTGCAATAAGAAACTCTGGTGGAATGTGGCCGTGCTCTGTGAACGTTGTTGATTGCTGACGATGGCTTATCGAGATTATTTACTTTTCGAGTTCATCCTTAAGGCATTTTCTTAATCGTAGGCAGTTCTGTTGCCCTGTTTTCAAACCCCAAAAAACCACTACCCCTTTTTAAAAAGACCTACCTCACTCCTAGCCCCATCACTCCTTTTCAAAAATATTTCCCTTACTCTCACATCCCAACCCCTTCAAAGACTCACTTCACATTCCCTTCACGATCACCTTTGTACAAAAAAGTGACGGATACCATACGGTCTCCGCTGTGCGCCATGACCGCTACGCCGCAACGGCAAATGAAATTTGCCTGCGGCTGTGCAGCAGGGCGCTCGCTTCGACCGCATGGTATCCGTCACTTTTCACTTCACTGTCTTGATTCTTTCCCATTCCCGTCACTTCACCATCCCGAACGTATGTGAGGGATCCGAAGCTGTTACCGAATGTTCGCCTCTATGGAGAAACTAAGTTAGCCACTAACGTAGTTTCGTGTTCTATCCAATACGCGGTCTCCGCTTTGCGCTTTGGTTTGCAGCCTCATTTCATATATTTTCATTCCGTAAGTTTGGACGCATGCTCGATTCCGTCATCCCCGCCTACGCGGGGATGACTACAGTTGTAGCGATGGACACAGCTGCGGTGGAGATTGCAGTTACGGAATTATCATGGAGATTTGTTTCTTATCGAAAAATCTCTTTAAAAACAAAAGCGGGGCATATGAGCCCCGCCTATCAACTTTTCTATTCTTTATTGAACGTAGATCGCTCCAGTGTTCCCGCTGTCGTAGCTGTCAAAGAAAGTAAATGTTCCAGCTTCGTCGAAACGATGAACGAATGTTCCTCCTGCAGACATTGTGCCAGTGCCCCATGTAAGGTCGTCGGCTGTTGCAGTGTGCTTTTCTGTGTCTGTATTCGTGAATCGAACGGTCTCTCCTACGCTGATGGTTATATCAATTGGACTGTAGCCATTGCTTGTAATCTCGATTTCTTCTGGAGCTGTAAGGCTCTTGTCGAGGTTAATAGTGGAGGCGAATGATGTGGAAGCTAGACTTGAATCCGCGCTTGTTACGTCGTCAGTGCTTACGGTGTAGTTTGAGAAGAATCCATCTTGGACGTCGTCAATTTTTGTATTCCACGTTGATCCATAGAGCGCTTGTGCTGCTGCTTCGTCAGCGATTGGACGAATAATTCCACCATCGGTTACGAAATAGACTTTTGGATCTGTGTTGATTTTGATCATTTTCGATCCACCTTTGTATGTAACGTTTCCTCCCATTTGAATCTTTGCAAGATCGGCGTCAGAAAGGAACTTTACGCTATCGAAGTTTGAGTACCAGGTGAAGTAAGTTTTATCGTTTGGAAACACATAGCGGAATCCATCTGCGCCCATGTAATACACGGCGGAGAAGGAGGTTCCACGAATGAGATCTCCTGATGAAACTGTGGTAGACGCCGCAACTTTGTTGACTTGCCACACGGTTGCTGCGCCAACAATGGCCACGACCGCAATGAACGAACTGAGCACGGAAAATGTACGTTTGGTCATAGGATTTTTACTGAGAAGAGTATAGCAAATCTTATTTTTATCGTGAAGTCATGAAAGATTGACAAGATGTTCGTAACTTTCTTGAGGGTGATCTGACGTCCAAATCGCGCTTGTCGCAACAAGAGATGAGGCTCCTGCGGCGAGAATGATTTTTCCATTTTCTTTTGTCATTCCGCCATCGACGGATATGTGGAGTCTCGGATGTTGTGCGTGAAGTCGGCGGATTTTTGCGAGAATTGGATCGCCAAGGAATGGTTTTCCTGATGTTCCAGGTTCAACGCCCATTACAAGCACTCTGTCTGGAAGCTCGAAGAGGGAAGTGATGAGATCGACTGATGTTTCCGCGCAGAGTGCAAGTCCAAACTCAAGATTTAATGCATGGATTCTATGAAAGAGATCGTCGATCGGCTTGTCTATTTCTGCATGGACGATGGCTCGAATGGTTTGCGGAACTAGTCTTTTCCATTTTTCAATGACTGGCAACGGATTCCGAACCATGCAGTGCAGTTCTATGTTCGGAATGTGAGCATCTCCGACGATCGCTTCTGGTTCGTAAAAACATGTCGCTCCAAACATAGATCCATCAAGAATGTCCACGTGTGCAGTCATTCCAGGTTTCCAGAAACCAGAAAAGAGAAAACGTTCACGAAACATTTCGGCATCGTCAGTGAGAATTCCAGGGAGAACTTCATGCATAGGTCCTATTGGTCCTATAGGACCTATTCGATTACTTCAATCTGAGCGATTTCCTTTGCTCTCCGTTCATGGCGACTGTTCTTTGACGGTTCAGTCCGTAAAAACGTATCAACAATTGCCATTGGATCATCTTGTGTTCCAATCTTTCCCGGCAAACACAAAACATTCCCTTGATCGTCTTCTCGTAGGCTTTCTGCCGCGCTCATCGAAAACCCGATCCCAGCTCGAATCCCATCAAACTTATTCGCAGCAATACACATTCCTTCCGCGCTTCTACAAAACAGAATTCCAACGGCTCGAGGATTTTCTCGAACCACATTCGCCACTCGCGCCGCATATACCGGATAGTCATCGTCCGGATCCCTTTCATGTGCCCCAAGGTCTTCAACCTCGAACTTTGCGCTTTCCAAATAGCGTTTCACACTTTCTTTGAGCGCAAAACCGGCATGATCTGCGCCAAGATAGATGACGGATGGGATGGACATGTGTGGAGTATAACGCGTTTCCATAAAAGAATAATTTTGCGAATATTCGCGCGAAAGCCTTGACTTTTCGTGAAAAACCTGTTGATATTATTGTGCTTTCAAGCCAGAAACTTCTGGTACGACAGCTTCCTTCAGAACCTGTTTGGAGATTTCAATGGCACATCCGTTTCGTTCTCTTCTTCCGATCGTCTTCAGCTCCATGAACGATCGTGACCTCGTTGCCGCGATTCTGCGCCTTATTCCTGGTGTGAAGAACGCAGACGTTGATGACATTCGTACTGTCCAGACGGCAGCATGTTGGTGGAGAGGGTTTGGTGAAGGCGTCTCATTTGAAGAGTATCTCGAACAAATTCCGCCAGCGCCAGATTTCGCTGCGCTCCAGGAAAAGTTCCCGATGCTCGACCTTCCCACGCTCGTTGACGCTCGGCTTGGACACTGCCGTTGTGCCGAGCTTGCCGGTCTTAGGCATCGCGAGTCTGGTTACGTTGACGGAATGTTGGAACCCTTCGATGATCGGCATTCCATTCCAATGGAGGTTCCGTACTGGGCGCTCGCTCACAATGGAGAGCTGAATCTCGGGTTGGCTCCACCGTATTGTCGATCGTTGTGTACCGGCCGACTCCTTGCAGGAACTGCGGAGATGTTGATTGCTATCTGCGTGCAATATGGCTTTCCGAATCACCGCATGGACGGTCCCGGGTCCGTTCGTGTCGGCTCTCTTCGTAGCGACTATTGCGCTCTTGTCGATCCGTTCGGTCACTTAGGGCCAGGGCTGCACGGGCTCAGGAACGGTGAGGCGGATCCGGCGTGCGGCTCCGTGGTCTTCGTCCAGGCATTAAGACCCTCGGCTTCCGTGACTTGAAGCTTCTTGTGCCTTAAGCGCTTTCAGGTTCTGAACCGCGCGATCCTCGTTGGCTGAATGCTGGCGGGGATCTTATTGTTTCTGGAGGTTTTTTGATGCGTTTGATACCATCGGTTCATAAATTTACATTGACGATGTCGTCTTAATCGAGCCCGGTGTTCCGGTGCCTCACCTTGCCTGATATGCAATCACATTCTGAACAGGAGAAGTTTCTTTTAGATTCTTGGGAGCGCAATCGTATTTTTGAGCGCTCAGTGGAAGACCGGCCGGCTGATCGTCAGTTCACTTTTTACGACGGTCCACCGTTTGCAACAGGTTTGCCGCACTACGGACATCTTTTAGCGTCGATTATTAAAGACGTTGTGCCGCGATTTTGGACTATGCGTGGGTTTAGAGTTGAGCGCCGATGGGGCTGGGACTGTCATGGGGTGCCAATCGAGAACATGATCGAAAAAGAGTTGGATTTGAAGGGAGGAAAAAAAGGAATTGAAGAGATGGGGATCGGAAGTTTTAATGCAGCGTGTCGTTCCGCAATTCTGCGTTTCGACAAGGAGTGGGAAGGAACAATCCGTCGAATTGGCAGGTGGGTCGACTTTAAGAATTCGTACAAAACCATGGATTCGTCATTCATGGAAAGTGTGTGGTGGGCGTTCAAGACTTTGTACGATAAAAAAATAGCTTATCAAGGTCGCCGAGTGATTTTGTATTGTCCGCGTTGCGCAACGCCACTTTCGAATTTTGAAATTGCGATGGATAACTCGTATAAGGATGTTGAAGACAATTCGGTTTATGTGAAGTTTCAGCGTAAAGATGCAAAGAACGAATATTTCTTGGCATGGACGACTACGCCATGGACGCTTCCGGGAAATGTTGGCTTGGCAGTCGATCGTGAAGCGGAATATGTGAAAGTTCAGGTAGGAAACGAATTTCTTTGGATGGCAAAGTCGTGCATGGCGCGAACTCTCCTGAACAAGGGGGAGTCGGAGGGGGTAGTCGTGGAGACCGTTCTCGGTTCGTCACTTCTTGGTCTTGAGTATGAGCCGCTCTATTCATTCATGTCGACCGACGGGAAAAAGGCGCATTACATTCTTCCAGCATCATTCGTGTCACTCGAAGATGGATCTGGAATTGTTCATACCGCTGCAGTCTTCGGTGAAGATGACTATAAGCTTGCGCAGGAGTTCGACCTTCCATGTGTTCCAACGCTCGACGATGAAGGAAAGTTTCTTCCTGTTGTTACGCCGCTCGCTGGTGTGTTCTACAAGAAAGGCGAGCAGTGGGTGATTGATGATCTTTCTCGTCGAAACCTCGTTTGGTCTGCAGAAAAATTCGTTCACTCGTATCCAATGTGTTACCGATGTTCGACTCCGCTGTATTACAACGCGGTTCCGGCCTGGTTCATCGATGTGCAGTCGCTTAAACCAAAACTTCTCGAACAGAATGAAAACATCAATTGGTATCCAGAGCATTTGAAACATGGTCGATTTGGAAAAGGGCTTGAGACTGCACCAGACTGGAATATTTCTCGATCGCGTTACTGGGGAACGCCAATGCCGGTGTGGGAGGCCGCCGATGGCACTCGGCGTGTGCTTGGCACATTCGGAGACTTGAAAACTTGGGCAGTCGATTCCTCGCAAGTTGAAGGACTTACGGATTTTCATCGCGAGTTTATTGATGACATTGAATTGTGGGTTGACGATGAGAAGACGAAGAAAGGGAAGCGAATACCAGAAGTGTTCGACTGTTGGATGGAGTCAGGCTCCATGCCGTTTGCTTCGGTTCACGCGCCGTTTGAGAATCAAGAAGCATTTAAAACTTCGTTTCCTGGCGGATTTGTTACGGAATACATTGCGCAAACTCGAGCATGGTTTTATGTGATGCATGTTCTTTCTGTCGCCTTATTCGACTCGAATGCGGTGCAGAATATTCTCACAACCGGAACCGTGCTTGCTGCAGATGGAACAAAAATGAGTAAGTCGAAAAAGAACTATCCAGATCCATCCATCGTCCTCGAGAAATACGGTGCCGATGCGGTTCGTTACTATTTGATGAGCAATCCGATTGTGAATGGGGAGAATTTGAACTTTAGTGAGGCAGGAGTGGATGAAGTGGGAAAGAAGTTCATTAATATTTTGAAGAACGTTGTTGCATTCTACGGATTGTATAAAGAGCATGACGACGGTCGTATGCCGTCGAATGCGCACGTTCTCGACCAGTGGATTACGGCACGACTTACAGAGACATTAAAGATTGAAACAGAAGCGATGGAACGCTACGATCTTGCTGATGCTTCGCGAACTCTTCAACATTTTGTGACCGATCTTTCCACCTGGTACGTTCGCCGTTCGCGAGATCGAGTAAAGAATGACGGAGAAGACCGTGCAGAAGCGCTGGCTACACTTCGATCAACTTTGGTGACATTCGCAAAAATGACCGCACCATTCATGCCGTTTTTGGCAGAAATGGTGTATCGCGACGTTACTGGCGCAGATGAGTCAGATTCTGTGCATCTTCAGGCATGGCCAGAGACAAGACCTCTCCCCCTTAACAAGGGGGAGTCGGAGGGGGTCGATATTCTCTCTTCAATGGGCGAAGCTCGTGCGATTGTTTCTCGAGTCATGGAAGTTCGCGACAATGCTGGTCGTGCCGTGAAACAAGCACTTGGATCGGTGAAAATCACTACACCTTCTGGCATCATCGACGAAGGAATCCTTGCGGTCATTCTTGATGAGGTGAACGTGAAATCAGCAACAGTGGTGAAGGGTGCTGATCTCAACGTCGAAGTCGATACGAATCTCACTCCAGAACTTATTCGTGAAGGCATAGCTCGTGAAGTAACTCGTCGAGTAAATGGCATGCGAAAAGAGAATGGGCTAACCATTGCAGATCGAGTCGCGCTCACTATCGATTCAGAATCAGATGAAGTGAAAAAAATGTTCGCCGAGCACAGTGAAACCATAAAAGCCGACACTCTTTCGTCGTCAATCGACTTCGGAGCTGTTGCAGAAAATGCAATTCAAACTTCGTTCCGAGTTGCAGAACAAGACATAATTGTGGGATTTGTTGGGGAATAGCACCATGTAAAATGGATTGATAAAATGCGTGTTTTGATATAGGATATTTATATCCTAATGAGGTTCGAAAGAACGAACATTTCGGGTGGCGAATGAAGCACCCCAACGCGATCTTGCGCTGGGGTGCTTCTTTTTCTGATGTTTCTCGTCTGTTCCGTCATTGCGAGGAGGTACCCCGACGAAGCAATCTTGGACGGAAACAATGTTTTTAAGTCATCATCTCCTCTTCTTTTATCTTCAACATCAGCGCCTCTGGCTCGATTCGAATCTTAAACGCATCAATGAGCACAGCATCGAATGTGGTGTGATGCGGGCGAATGATTTTGTTGAACGCGGCTCCTTTTTGTTCAAGATTCGAAACGAGATTTTCTACTGTTCCAATAACTGGATAGATTAACCCGCTTTACCGCGCCAGCTTGCTGCGCGGTACCGCTAACCAGTACGCTTGGAGCGTATGCGAGCGGTCAAGATATCGGAACATAACGTTTATCAAATCCACTACCATTTTGTTGCAC